>Ga0222712_10002815_pt1 | contig 19540 bp, 16 predicted proteins | sample C33_657DmetaG_FD_165043 | JGI IMG/M metagenome (GOLD analysis project Ga0222712, IMG submission 165043) | Estuarine water microbial communities from San Francisco Bay, California, United States - C33_657D | ecosystem: Environmental > Aquatic > Marine > Unclassified | place: USA: California... | reverse complement strand
GACGACGACGGAGGACGACGGAGGACACTCGACACTTCATCACTTCATCGCCCTGGTCGTCAACGCACCACCGTCGTCGTTCATCACACGTCTCACCGACGGTCGTGCGCGCGAACGACGCGACGCTCCAGGGGATCGAAACGAAACGAAACGAATCGCATCGAATCGCACGCATTCCCGTGAACGCGCGCACGACCGATGATGAGGACGGCGCGCGCGGCGCCCGCGGGCGTGGCACCGTTGAGCCGAAGACCACGCGAACGAACGAACGAACGAACGAGAATAGGACGAATGCGAAAGATGACGACGAACGCGATGGAACGCGAATTCGAACGACCGAGGAGGATGAACGAGAGAAACGAAGGGGACGCGCGCGCAGGGGGAAGAAGACGACGAACGGGGACGACGACGGGAGCGACGCGAGGGGAACGCGCGGAACATATCAAGGCGCTGTTAACCGCAGTGAATGACGATCTCGGAGGAAATGCACATGGGGTGAGCTCTGTGGCAGAAGCCCGAGCGTTGATCGCGAAAACGCGAGCGGAAAAGAAGAGACGGGAGGTGACGGCGCCGACGAGCGCGCGACTCGCGGCGTTGGAAGTCGAAGCGGAAGCGTTGCGAGAAGAAGTGCGACGATTGAGAGATGAGAACCAAGAAGCAGTCGAAGCACTGCTCGCTGAAGCCGCCGAGTTGGCCGAACAAACCGCTCGGGTTGATCAAGTCGAAGGCGAGCTTGAGGAGGCTCGAGCTTTGAACAGGCGGTTGGTGAGCGCCGCCAAAGAACTCGCCGAACTCATTGACGACAACAGTGCGGACGAGCTCGAAGCGAAGATCGCGGAGAAGGATGCGGAGATCACGGCATTGAAGTCAAACTTACGCGCGATCGAGTCCAAGTTGGAGGATCGCGACGCACTCTTGGCAACGATTCGAAGCTTGGAAATCGAGCTCGCCGAGAGCTACACGAGCGCGGATCTCACCAAACTCACTAGTGATACCGTTAACTCCTCGGGATTGATCTCAGCGTTGGAAACGGAGAACAACGAGATGCGCAAACGTATCGCCTTGCTTCTCAAGAACGGAGACGAACTTCCTGCCATGGAGAAGAAGTACGAAGCGGCAGCGCTTGAGGTGATTTCCCTAACGTCTAGAATTCGTCTTCTCGAAGTTCAAATGGCGGGCATGATTGATCAAGAGGAAATGAATGACATTATCCGAGCAGGAAAATCCACGAACGCAGCTCTCGCCGACGTGACGGCGCAAAAGGATGATCTCTTGAAGCGCATTCGCGAGTTAGAAGTGGCCATGTCTAGTATGGAAGAAGCTGACGCTTACTTAAAGGCCAAGAAGGAAGCCGAGTTGGCATCTATGCGTAACATGGACTTGACTACTCTCGTGGAGTCTCTCAAGGCGAAGCTCGTGGAGCAAACTAAGGTGGCTGAGAAAGCAAAAGAGGTGACGAATAAGGCACTGGAGAATATTCGTGCCTTGGAAGGCGACATGGCGTACATGGATTATGCGCCAGAAATAGCGAACACCGTGAACGCGGCGAAGCAAATGGCAAGCGCGGCTGAAAGAACGGCGGAGATAGTCGCTGGGCTTCAGCAACTTGAGGTTGGGATGTCGAAGAAGAGCACAGGGCGCAAGACTGCGTTTAAGCGTAGCGATACGTTTTCTTTGCGCAAGAAAGTTTTTGCGAAGACAGAAGAATCCAAGACGGAAGAGCCCAAAGCTGCTTTCAAGCGCGCATCTGCGGATAGCTTTGAACTTCGCAAATTCGACTTTGCTAAGTTGAAAGCAACGCAACAAACAGCGAACAAGGCACCGTTCAAGCGCTCGCCTGAGGGTACTTTCAAACTGCGCAAGATGACTTTTCCTTTCACCGCTCGTGGCGTATCCGTGCCCAAGCGCGTGTTCGTGCGCTCCAACAATTTTGAATTACGTCGTTTTATCTTCACTAGCGACCCTGTGGATGTTGGGGCTTCAGGATCATTTGAACGAAGCGGCGAGTTCACGCTTCGCAAGCTTGCATTCCCGACGCCTACGCGCTCGTCGCAAGACAACAGCTTTCAAAATGGTGGCGAACCCGACGCCTCGGGAGCGCGTTTATTTAAGTTCTAATGCTCAAGTGTGCATATAGCCTGTAATCATACATCGATGGACCATCGTTCGTTCGAGTGAGCCGTCTCAATGACGTATACCCTAGCGCGCGCGCAATGCACGCGCGCGCCCCGCTGAAAAGCTGCACAGCGCTGTGGACGCGCCGCACTCCGATCGTTTGCGCGCCTTGAGCCCCAGTTCGGGCGTTGGCCGTCATGGAACGCGCATTCGAGAGGCTTAAACCCGGGGAGGTACCGCCGCCACCGCCGCCCGAGCTCTTGGCGTGGGTGCGCGACACCACGTATGGCACATGCGCGGGCATCCTCTACGGCTCCTGGCAGGCGCACGTGGCGGAAAAAAGCCGGCCGAAGGACGCGAACGAACACCCAACGATTAGGAAGCACAGGTTATGGCGACGGACTATTTCAGATAGCACTCTAAACGGCGTGAGACTTGGGAGTTTCGTCTCGGTTTTCAGCGCAACGCGGCTCGCGCTAGAGAGCACACGCGACGCGAGAGATATGTGGAACATCGTTGGCGCAGGAATTTTGACGAGCGCACTCACGGGATTAGCGATACCGGGAAGTGTGATGACTAGATTGAAAGGTGCGGCTCTCGGAGTCGCCGTCGGAGGAGCGGGCACGGTACCTCTGGGGTACGCGCTGCAAGAACTCGAAGCAGTGCTTCCGGTGGAAGTTCTCGAAGTGACGCGAGCGCGTAGTTTGAATGAGAACGTGCAACCCGTCGTAGCGGACGTTACGGGGATCTTCATCGAACGAGTGCAAGAGCAGTTAGAGGAGTATGCAAAGGATGAACCAAAGAAGCAGAATTGGAAGTGGTTCTCACGGCGGAACTAGTCAACGTTAGGATTTTAGCGTAATAAGAATTAGCTTCAAAACAACTTTTTCTGTTTCTATAGACAGGCTCTACTCTACAGACAGGCTCTACTCTATCGAACTATGACGCCGGCCAACCACGGAAGTGTTCCCGTGTATGTGCGTTGTGAACACGTGGTTATGTGTATCCACAGACCACGTAACAACTTGACTTGAGACACGTACGGACAGCCTTCGTTGTATGGGTCGCGATTCACCTTCTTTGCCGCGAGTTCGCCACGACATCCGTAAGGATCACGCGAGAACGCTTCCCTAATCTTGACTTCACCTGCGGTCATCTCTGCCTGATTGATAGCATCTGTACCGATGTATCTGAACCTGTCTAAAGGGAACCTCAACGCACCGAGGTGCTGTTTTTCAAAGCGTTCGCGCTTGCTCGCAAAACCAACCACTGTGATTTTACGAGGAAACCGTCCAGTGAGCTCGTAGAACCGACACATGCTGAAAAGAACGTTCTCGAAACTATCACGCGCGTGTTCTTCGGTGAATACTCTAGACTCTACACCCACATCTGCCCCAAACCACTCAAATGCCCTCGAAACCTGCCAATACGAGCTCGCCTCGCTCATCGCTCCAGCCTCTCGCCGTGTCTTACCACCGCTAAAAATCAACAATGCCTCTGGATTCGCCGCGACTTCCCTAACGCCGATCTCCATATGCTTAATGAACGCCTTTGCCTCGCCCTCGAGGAGCTGGAAAGGTTCCAATATCCAATTTGCCTCCTCACGAGCTGCGCGGAAATTACTAGACAAATACACGGCGTGTCCGGGAACGATAATCAAGTCCTCCACTCCCTCAACAGCCGCTCGCATCGCACGCTCGCTGATACTTTTCCGAAGCACGGGTATGTTATTAACTTCTTTGCTTCCTCGAGTTATCGGCGACGTATCTTTCCCGCCGAATAACCAGCGCAAGAACAAGATCAATGCAATGCAGCTCACCCACTTTGAACGATGACCTCGGAATAACAAGGTGCGTACCTTCGTCCATAGTCTTCGCGACCGCGACGTATGATACTTGAAGTCATCATTCCTATGTGTTGGTAATCGATCTTGTGCTCCCAATGGCGAACCGCCACTCCCGTTCGCGTGGTATTCGTGATGCTCTTCATCGCCAAACCGATAAGATGCAAACGCTCGCGCGCGAGAGTGGAAGAACGACGTCCCTTTAGGCGATAAATGCGTGGGCATGATGACGATATGACAGAGGAAGTTTTTTCACGGCGCTTTCACGCCCCTCACGGGACGTGCAAGCGTACTTCGTGCCAACGAGTGAGGCCTTGTACGCGTGTTCGTCGAACGTCGTTTGGCGCTGTCCAGCGCGCACGACTCACACTTTCGGATATAATACACATAAAAATACATGGTGTCCTCTCTACTACTGCTATGACGATGACGATAATAATTTTCATGCATTCGCGCACGCGCCGTTGCCCGCCGTTGTCTTTCGCGCGTGATCGCTGTCTCGTGGTCGCCGTCTCGTTCGCTCATCCCAGGGGAATCTTGAGCCATGCGCGCTAGTCCTGCGCCACTCGTCCAGCGCGCGGCGCGAGATCGGGCATTTCTTGTTCAAAATCCCACATCTCCGGTTCTTCTTCTTTTCTCACCCCCATGAAGTGCTTCAATCGCAACAGCGGCGGCACCGAGAACAGCAACAACGAGAATGCGAACATGAACACGTACACTTGGTTTTGTGGGTCCGAGTTCAACAATCCGCCGAGGAGGGCGCGCCTCGGACCTTCGAGCGCGACGTGTTCATCGCCGTTTAAATTCTCCATGCGTCGTCGTCGTCCTCTGTCGTCGTCGCCGTCCTCGCTCGTCGTCCCCGTTCGTCGGCGCGTGCGGCGCGCGTCCTCGTCCTCGTCGACGTCCTCGTCGTCGTCGGTGCGAGTGCGCCGAATGTCCGATGTTCACGAGCCCGAGCGACGATTCGCATCCATCTTTTGACTGGTTTGACTTTCACGACGCTGTATTCCCGAGCGCGCGCGGAGGACGGCGATTGGGGGAAAGAATGACCGCCGCGAGTGCGGTGGGGGACAGTGCGATGCCCCCGGGACCGCCGCCAGGGCCGATGCCGATAGCGAGCGCGAACGCGTGCGGCACCGGGAACGTGGCGTGCGTGAACACGGAGGTGCGAGACAGCGAAGTCGTGACGGCGTTTGGGATCTACGTCGTCGTCGCCATTGGGGTGTTGACAATATTCGGAATCGTGAGACATTATATACCAATATATACTGGGCGATCGCACCTGCGCTCGCTCAAGGCGAACGGGTGTGGACCGCCAGAGATGGGACGAGACGCGAGACGCGACGGCGGGTGGGCGAGAGCGCTGGCGAGGCATTTGTACGGATGGATCCCACACGTTCTCGGTGTGAGCGACGCCGAGCTCGTAGAAACTGCAGGTCTAGATGCTTTGGTTTTCCTGCGAATCGCGCAGTTTGGCACGCAGCTTTTTGCACCGTTGGCGTTCGTCGGGATGTGTGTTTTGGTGCCGATACACATGTCGCAAACGTTCGTTGTATCTACTATGCAGAATATCACGACCGAAGTCAACGTCGAGCGGAAGTCCGAGAGGCATATTTTGATGGATATGACAATAACGAATATCGAACCCAAGAGTTACGTGATGTGGATTCACGTTGGGGCGTTTTGGTTAATCACGGCGTATGCGATTTGGCTTTTGAATCGACATCATCGATCGTACGAATTCTTACGCCAGGTCTACGGCACGACTACGGGTGAGTCCAATCCCTGGCGAGCGGTTCATATTCCTCAAACTGTACTTCAAAAGCTTCTACAGCAAGGAATGAACGCCAATCGCGAATTTGCAACGGATGGTGGCATTCCAGACGCTTCAGTGCGTCGCACGTCTCAATACTGTTCACCCCGAGGCGAAACTCCAGCGGCACCAACTCGAACTTCGATAGGAGATATCAAGGCAAATCAAAAAGTGAATCCACGCAATTCTGGTTATAAACCGTTCACCACGGATTCCAGGCCTGAGAGTGTTCAACGTACGTGTTCTGCGAGTGTCGATACAGACGCTGGTCCATCGAGTGTGGATGACGTCGCGTGGCCGGTGTTATTAGAGGCTCTTCTTGGACCGAAACGCGCGGAGGGTGCTCAACAACCGATGAGCACCGAGCAAAAATTGCGTCAATTTCCACGAGCGTCGATGGTTGAAGCACAAACGGCTGGTAGAGGTCACAATTCGCATCATGTGCCTCGCCCATCACAATCTAAATCAATTCCTCCAAGGCAGGCACAGCATCGACCGCTTCCAAGTATTGCTCCAGCGAAGCCCACAGGGAAGATCAGAGGTACGGTCCCTCGGAGCACTCACAGTCAGGCTTCTTCCACACAAGGTCCGCCAAGTACAATTTCAGAGATATCTATGGCTGGAATGAGTGATTTTAATGAAACAGATGATACCACAGTTGAAGCCTCGGTAGTGCGTGATGGAGCTAACACTTCAGTGAATGAAGAGGTGACCGATTCAGCCATCAACCACGAGTGGTGGGGAGGATTAGACATCGCTCTAGAGTTCTGGAAAGCGGAATTAGGAGGCACAAGGGTGGCTCCGCGCTACAGTATTGATGGTCATGTTCCCGGAGCGATGTTACCTCCAACTCGGCGTTTACGTGTTCAAATTGATCCAGAGCTCGGTCAAACCGATCCAGAAGCATCATCGATAACTTACGTGAACTCGATTCCATCAATTGACGATCGACGATATATCTCGGCGATTACTACCGATATTGATGACTCTGGTGCAGAGCGCGACGTGGCGGTGAGTGTCCTAGTTCAAAACTATTGCATTTTGATGACAGATGTCGGCGGCTCGAATGGAGGAATCGATCCATGGGAAGATTTGAGAGCGGTCGAAAAAGTGTTTCAAGGTTTGTTTCCAGAAGACTTTTTGATGGTGATTCCTTTGCAAGATCACCGTCTGGTGGATGATTTGCTCTCAGAGCGCGACCGTCTGTGTAACAAAATGGAGCGAATCGGAATGGTGCAGCGCAAGCGTCTGGGGCGCACTCATGGAGCTTCGGTGCAAGAGAGTATATCTTCTTTACGAGACAGAGTGACAAATATCGAGCGTTTAATTGTTACAGAGCGTGAACGAATTCTCCGAACTCAGCCAGGACCGAGTTGCATTGTGGCATTCAAGACACAGTACGCCGCAGCGTGCGTAGCGCAGTGTCAAATTACTTCTCGTCGTCGCGATTTGTTTAACATTGAGCCAGCTCCAGGACCTGATAACTTAAATTGGCAGGCTGTTTTATTGCGACGTCGACAACGAGAAATTCGGGCCGCCATGGTGTTCCCACTAATTCTTGGCATCATATTCATTCCAACAGGAACATTTACCGGTGTCATGTCATCACTCTGCGTATCGAATCAATTTGGCACTGACAGGAACGTCGCTTTAACTTGGTACTGCTCAGACAACTCAGCTCGATTATTGCGAGTCGTAGTTCAAGGCATCTTACCACCCATTCTTCTCACATTATGGGAAACATTTGTTGTATCGTTCGGCATGATGTACCTTGTACAAGCTCAGAACAAGTATACTAGCTTGAGCCGAACGGATGAGTCTTTTGCAAATTATTACTTCATTTGGGCGTTCATAAACGTGTTTTTCGGAACAGTATCTGGCTACGCTATTCAGCGCTACCTGAATGCCCTGAATACTCGAGGCCCAGATGAAATGCTGCAACTTCTCGGAACATCACTGCCACTTACTAGTAATTTCTTCCTGCTTTGGATTGTCTTCAGAGGTGTTTACCTTCCTACGCAGCGACTAATATTTCCACACCCAGGCGTGCTGTGCATGGTTGTGAATCGCTGGCTTTGCTGCCTTGGTTGCGCTGTCACTGCCCATGATAGAACGATTAAGTACAGTCCGCGGTCGGTTCGGCTTGGTCGAGAGGTTGGGGTGTTCTCCATGGTGATGATGATCGGTCTCGTGTTCGCCACAGTCGCACCTTTGATAACACTATTATGTATGGTATTTTTCGTGTTCAATTTCGTGATTTGGCGCTACCACGTTCTGTATGTCTACGAGCGTTCATACGAATCCGGTGGTACAATGTGGAACACATTTACCAATTTGACGATATATGCCTTGATGATTGCCCAGTCCTTTTTGAGCTTTGTTTTATTGTCCAAGAAGGCTTACGCCGCGGCACTTATACTTTGGATTACGGTATTACCGGTTTTGAATAAAGTAGGCCATCGATTTCGATCGCTCGCTCGGGAGTTGAAATGGTCTGTTCCACTACCGCAAGCAGCTGTTGCGCCACGGGTGGAGTTTAACGCTGAAATCTACGTCCATCCTGCGCTGAAACGCAATTCGATGGGATGGCATCCAGAAATTGGAAAAGTATGGCGAGGTTACCCAAATGTAACCGTCAAGCGCGCAGGATTCTGTTAATGTTGTTTGACAGCTGTGAGACTGTCAGACAACTCTAAAACTCTTACAGTCAGCAGCCACCAAACCGCACTTCACTCCTCGTTTGGACATGGACATTCAGTAGGCCGATACATAGATTGAAACATTGAATATAAATGCGCGCGGTCGTTGGTTGCCGCCGTGCGGCTGATGTTTCAGTGGCGTCCACCGTAAGTCGGAGCTGTCACGGCCCACGTGCTAAATTGCGATTGACTGTTTGGCAAATATGTCGCGGTCGAGAGGCTCAAGATCGGTCAAGCATGAGCTTAGAGCCGTCAACGACAGAGATGCTTAGCATATCGCGCACTAGAAAATGTATCAAGATGCGTACGAATGATCTCGGGGTTGGGTCTTGTGAAGTGCAGAATGACGGGGAGGAAGAGGCCGTGGACGAAACGACGGTAATCAGCAAGTTTCTCAGACTCCCTAGGGACGGTAAGAAGATATGGATCGCTCCATGGGGAGTAACAGTGATGGTTCAAGTTATGGTTTTGTGGTTTGTAGGATTTTGTACCGTAGGTAACGCAGTTTTTCCATATTTCGCTGGCGTTCTTGGTTTTGACACAAGTCGTTTTACCCAACGCGGATTGGCCACATATAGTTTATGTTTAGATTTTACCCAGATGCTTCTCACTGTTTTTGTTTTGCGGCAGTCGCTGCGGCAGTATCAACCATTACCGGTCAACTGGTTTCCGGTGAAGTGGTTTGACGACAAGAAATGGTTGCGCGACGTCGCGGTTGCGTGCTTGGCGTTTCCGTTCGTTGTCTGGTTACATGGGTTCAGTACAAATTTGCTGGAACATCTCGATTTGGTCGTGTTTGACGATGCAGTTTCATCGGCGTGGGAGCAAAGCATGAGATCGAATGATTTGATATCGAAAGGATTCTACTTGCTTTTGGCGTCGTTTGCCGCACCAGTTTGGGAAGAGCTAATTTTTCGCGGCTTCTTCTTCCCTTCCCTGACGACCTTCACGGGTTTGAAGCGATCTATGTTGATTTCGTCCACAATGTTCGCCATGGCACACTTTTCGTTAGAACAATTCCTTCCATTGACCTTTCTAGGGGTGTTAATGTGCATCGTTTACGTGCGTACGCGCAATCTATTGGCGCCGATCCTTTTGCATAGTTGCTGGAACGCCTTCGTGTTGATCGGAGAATTGCTCCCGAACTCTCAATCATTCAACGTGTTCGTGTCAAATGCATTCTACGAAATCATCCAGCGTCTATTTGTTAGCGTGTAGTTTTAGTGCTCCTGTAGAAGTGCGAGACTGTAACTTTGTGCCCTTTGGCTCCCTCCCGAATCGGTCGTCGACGAGAGTCTCGAATCCCGGAATCAACAAAATCGAGCGACGTCACTCTCGAAGTCAACATGCGCACGTCAGAAACCTTCGCACACGTTCGCGGCTACACTCTCGACGCGTCGTCTTAAACGCGTGACAAAGACTCAAACGCACAAAAGAACGCGCACGCGATCGCAGACATCGACACGCAGATCGTGCGCGGGCCCGAGGTAGTCAAAGATGAGCGCAGCTTATATTGGTTCGAGCATTTCGCTAATTTCGGTCGGGTTGATTCGATACGAAGGCGTGCTTTTACAAATCGATCCGAAAACGAGTACGCTGACACTGTCAAATGGTACGTCTTACGCACGTTTCGAACACGCAAGCGCGAAGACGACGAAGTTGATGTGGCAGAATCGCGCCTGAAGACCGCGGTTGGTGATCTCGAGCGCGATCGCGCGTCTGCAGAGCAGTCCAGCGCCGGCATGACGACGACTAACCGATATCACGCGTGCGCTCGATCAATAGTGACGTCTTTTGGGACCGAAGGTCGTAGAACGAATGGCCCGCAGATTCCTCCGAGCCATGAGCTGTATGACAGCATCACGTTTCAAGGACCAGACATCAAGGATTTGGAAATGCTCGTTGCGCAGCCGCAAGAAGAAGTTTACCCGGACGTTTACCCGGACGTTTACCAGGACGTTTACCCGCAATACATGCAGCCGCAGTACGTTGAACCGCAATACGGTTACATGCAACAGCCGCAACAGTACATGGGGTATCAGGCGCCACTAGGGTACGGAGTGCCGCCGCAATACACCACACCAACTCCGGCTTGGCAAAGGCCCCAACAGCCCCCACCAATCCCACAGCAACCGCCTGCGCCCGCAACACCGCCCGTACAATGGCAACAGCAACAACAGCAGCAACAACAGCAGCAACAATCTGCGCCCGTTCCGGCTGCGGCACCGCCCAAAAAACCAGCTTGGGGCAATCCAAATCCCCCGACAGCGACGGAAGGTGTCATTTTGCCAGCGGCTCGCAACGCGCCTCCAGCTGTGGGTGTGGCTAAAGTAGCCAGCACCGTGCCGATCGCCCCCAAGCCCGTTCAAGCAGCTCCCAAGCCCAAACCGACCTCCTTCGCTGCCGCTGCGTTGAATGCATTAGCCCCGGAAGAAGTTGCCAAGATCAAGTCGCAACCGAAACTGGTTGCTCCGGCGCAGCCGCAGCAGCAGCAACGCGGCGTTCCAGCTCCTAGAGCTGGGGGTCCTCCGAGCGGTCCTATGGTTAATCGTGGTGGTCGTGGTGGCGCTCCAGCGCCGGCGCCTGAAGTTCCAAGAGAAGAATTCAACTTTGAGAAGATGCTGCAAAGGTTCAACAAGGAGAAGATGATGCAAACTGCAGAAGCTAAAAAGACCATCAACGCCGTGCAGTCGCAGCCGGTGTACAACAAGGATGATTTCTTTGACACGATGAGTAGCGAAGCGACGGAAAAAGCGGAAGGCAACAGAAACCGTTTCGCTGATCAACGTCGCCAAGACCAAGAAACGTTTGGCTTTCAAGCGGTTACCCAATCGCAAACTGCGTCTCGTATGGCGGTGACGGCGGGACGCGGTGGCCGCGACGGTGGCCGCGACGGTGGCCGTGGCGGCCGAGATGGTTACCGCGGCGGTCAAGACGGTGGCCGCGGCAGCCGCGGTGGCCGTGGCGGACGCCGATCGAACTGATCACGACAGTCCGAAGATCATAGTCTCGACGTAGGTTGCGTAAATGTGAATATGAATGAATTGATATTCTCTCTAAAATAGTGTTTTACAAGGTGGGTTTTAACGATACATGGCCTCGTTCTGTAAGTTACGAGCGATCTCCTTCTCCCAACGATCACCGTTGGCGAGCAACTTTTCTTTATCGTAAAGTAGCTCTTCGTGGGAAAACGTAGCGTACTCAAAATTTGGCCCTTCCACGATGGCATCCACCGGGCACGCCTCTTGGCAAAACCCGCAAAAGATGCACTTGGTCATATCTATATCATATCTCGTCGTTCTTCGGCTGCCATCTTCTCTCTCTTCCGCTTCAATCGTAATCGCTTGCGCAGGGCATACCGCTTCGCAGAGCTTACACGCGATGCATCGTTCTTCTCCGGTGGGATATCTTCGCAACGCGTGCTCGCCTCGAAACCGCGGCGACAGTGGCCCCTTTTCGAACGGGTAATTAATCGTCACCTTTTTGTCAAAAAAGTACTTGAGCGTGAGTGACATCCCTCGTAACAACTCGGTCATCATGAGCGTCTTTGCACTCGCGTCTAGTACTCCCGCCAGGTCCGTTGGCATCGCGCGCTCCGCTAATTCTTTCGATCGATCATTCGTGTGCTTGGGCGTCCTCGGCGTCCTCGCTCGATCGACGACTTCACCCGCGAGTTTGGGTTTATCGCTCGTGACATCCGTGGACGCGCTGCGAATGACATATCGCGACGTTGTCGAACTCGTACGCGCGCTCGGTGATAATCGCGACGCGAGCTCACGAGCCGATCGTCGCAACATCGCGCGTCTCGGTCTGGGGCTAGGGCACGTTTCGGCGAGCGATGACCGCGAGACAGGCGAGAGCGAGAACCGAGCGTCGCGCTCGATGAACGCTCGATGTGATGGCATCGCGCGACACTGGTGATGGGAGAAGTCATAAATTTTCTAAACAAACATACATGGATGGCACACTATCGATGAAATCTACGGAAAGGGCGGAAGAAGTCGCCGAGGTCGCGGCGAAGACGCGCTCTCGGTCGCGGCTCGCGGGAGACGCGTACGCGCGGCGGAGACGACTTGAGACACGAGACATCGCACGCGGCGGAAACTAGCTAATAGAAATCTTGTCCATCAAAGATGCGTGCATCTTTTCCAATTTCATCAACTGATCGTACACGTTTAGAATCTTATTCGTGTTGATCTCGAGCACTAAACCGCCGACGATGGTTTCGTCCAACACCGTGTACGCCTTGGGAGAATTGAAAATCAAGTCCAGTTCACACACGTTTTCAAACACCCGATCGAGAGTTTCGACGTAGACTTGGATTAAATCGAGCATCGCCAACTCACTCTCGGATCTATCGCTTAAAATACAGAAATACAACGTCGCAAAATGTCTGTACACCAATTTTGTATCCGGTCCAAACGTCTTCTCGTCATCCACGAACGAGCACAAGTGATCGGGCCGCGCGGTGACGAGCTTATACACCGTCTGGCACAGTTCTGTTTGTTTATCCACGCCCAATTGTTCATAAAACCGACACAATCGCACCATGGCGTGGTTATTCACCACGATGAATGCCTTGATCATTCGCGCCCTGCGCTCCTAATCGCGCTCGCGTTCGTCGTTCCCACGTCGTTGCCTCGATCGACCGCACGCGCGCCTCACGACGTCCAGTGCGCGTTCGCCTCGTCCTCGTCCTCGTCCTCGTCCTCGTCCTCGTTCGTCTCCCCCGTTATCTCGTTCGTCGATCGAATGCCGCCGTTCGTCGTTCGTTCGTCTCCTCCTCGATTCGGTTCGACTCGATTCGACTCGATTCGACTCGATCGGTCGATCGCGCGCGTCCGTCCGTCGATCGTCCCACGCGCCAGGGTTTATGCGTCGAGTGCGCACTCGAGATCTACCCCCCCCCAGCGCCGTTTCTTCGGACGATCGCGACATCACGCGAGCGACGGACTCGTCGTTCGGTCGTCACTCGTCACTCGTCACCGTCGACGGACGTCACTTCGTCGATCGGGCGAACGGTGCGCGAGCGAGGACGTCAACGCATAACGATGTCGAACGACGACGACGAGGCGAAGGACGAGGGAGGAGTGAGTGATGTGGAAGTGAGCGTGCGTCAGTCGACGATGCGTTTGGCGCGCGCGTGAGAACACCGAGATGCGACGCGATCGCGATCGAATGAATCGCTCGAAAACCAAGCCCTGGAGCGCGCGCGCGCGACGGGGTATGGAATGAATGAACGCGACGATGAATGGGTAAAGAGAGATGAACGCGCGCGCGAACAAAGGGTTGGATGGGTATATTTCTCCTCACTGAACTCGATGGCGTGCGCGCGTAGGAGGAGGAGGAAACGCAAGAGGTAGAGGACGTCCAAGAGGAGGAGGCGGAGGCGGAGGCGGAGGCGAAGCCGACGATCGAGGTACGAGAGCGAACGAAGCGCGGGGTTGATGGGACGGTGTGATCAATGCTGACGCACTATTTTTGTTTCTCGATGATCATAGGTTAAAACCACGCCATTCGATCCGCGTTTCCCGCAGACGAACCAGGCGAAGCACTGCTACACGCGATACAACGAGTTCCACAAATGCCAAGCCGAAAACGGCGAAGGCGCGGAGGAGTGCGAACCGTTGGCGAAGTATTACAGATCAATCTGCCCAACGGAGTGGGTGGCGAAGTGGAACGAGGAACGCGAGAACGGGACGTGGCCGGGACGATATTGAAATGGCGAATACAAACCAAAGAAATGTACAAAACTCCCTTTGGTTAAAAAAACGTTTTGTAATTCAAGGTGAAAGGGGTAGAGAGCTTAAATTCATTGACGACCTACTGTTACACGCGCGCGCTAGTATTAAAACAAATCGACTAATAATTAATCAAAGTGTTCGTACTCACTTTGCCCATTCCCCCGAGAGCATCCAAGACCATTGGATGCTCATTCTGTCGAACAACGCTTGCGGACTGTCGAGCGCCGGACGAACGTCTAAATGCATCGCCACTGGGGCGCTTCCACCGAAAGGTACGGCGTTGTAGAAATCAATGACATATCTCACCTCCGTTCCGCATCGATCGACGATCCAATCGTGTCGATCGAACGGGAGTTTATAGCCCAAAAAATTCAACAGCCGCGCCTTGGGACTGAAGTCTTGCGGTCGACCGCGAAACTTTAACAGCTTTGGATCCGGACACGTATCGCAGTGTCGATGTTCCCACGCCATGACATGTGCCCAGCATCTCTCGTTCACGGCGTTATGGATTTTCACGACGTGTTGCATGTCTTCTGCGCTCGGTTTCCAACCCTTTCGTGTCATCGCGTTGAAAAACATCTCCTCCGAAGGATACTGCCAAGTTGCCGCCTTGGACTGGTGCTTGGGGAGTTCCGTGCGCGGACTGATTGGAATCGTTGAAGATTCCCGTTTGGTGTCAAGTTTCGCGGCCTTTGACCACCACCATCGTCGCGGTGTCGACGGTTTCATATCGCTCTCGCTCGGCATCAAGTTGGAAGCGTTGAGCGTCGCCCGCGTCGTCGGTGTCTCCTTGTCCGTCTTTGCGGGGACGTCATCGCTCACGACTGGTGGAAGTTCGCGCGCGAGTTTAGCGAACATCGACGCCACGCGTGGGTTATCCATCTTCGCGCGGTGTTAAAGCGTAGGTCGCACACTGACGCGGTTTTCCGTTCGCATTCTTGTGCGAATTGTCTACAGTACAGTACAACATCAATAACCTACAATAATCCTAGTCCTCATCACCACCCGCATTACTCGGAACGGCACGAATCGCTAAATCAGCTTGATACCACATTACGTCCTCATCGTCGTCATCGTCGTCCTCAACGACGCCATCGTTTGCGCGCGCGTCGTCTCCTCCGTCAACTTCAAACTCGACGCGAAGCGTTCGCCGCTCGCAGTCTTTCATGATCGGCTTGAATCCACGCTTCAGAGTATACCCCGAAACGCCACCATCTCCACTCACTACGACTTTCGTTGTCACGAAGAAGGATGCGCGCAGGCCGTTCGATTGAGGTGGCGCGCACGTCGCCGCGAGCGGTACGAAAGCGCGCACTGCTCGTCGTCCGTACCCCCCCGATTTTTCCCCCCACGCTCGTCCTTCCGCGCGCACTCGCGTGAAATCGATATCATACCGTTCTCGCATGCGATTCGCCGTCGTTCCGAGCGCCATGATCACCTTTTCCGGTTTCAGCGTTCGAAACATCTCCACCGTCAGACTTTCCTTCGCCCACGCGCTCGCCTCCTTCGCGCACCTCTGTACTCGTCGTTCCCCGATCGTCCTCCGTCCTCGCATCTCACGCACGCCGTCGATTCCGTTTCTTTCTCTTTTCATGTTTTCTTCCTCCTCCTCCTCCTCGTCGTCGTTCGCGATCAACACATCCAGTCGTTCCGGGAGGATGTCTCGCGCGTACGCCACGAATGCGAACACCTCTCGTGTCATCTCTCGTTGCATCGTCGCACACCACGTCTCTTTCGCGTCGTTCTCTGTTTTCCATCCTTCGTTGGCTTTCCCGTCGTCGCGAGGAATAGGCACTCGCACCACGGCGCGCGCTCGTTTCATCCCTCGCGCGCGTCGTTGTCAGTCACCCAATCGTCGCATCCATCATCCATCATCCATCATCCATCATCCATCTGTCCATCGTTCGTTCGTTCGTTCGACGTCGCGGTCGTCCGTCGAGTCGCGAATCGTCATATCGCCCAATCATCGTCGATCGATCGATCGATCACCCGTCCGACGTCGATCGAAGTCGACGGTGCGCGCACGGTCCTCGTTGATTGATTGAGTCGTAACCCATCGTTTGTCCCCCCCCCCCAGGCCCCAGGACGCGACCGACCGACCGATCGACGTCGATCGTCGCGCGATCGATCGATCGATCGATCGATCGATCGATCGCGAGGACGGACCGTACCGGACGTCACACGACGACGACGGACTTCGACGAGCGCGATCGAGGAATCGAGGAATTGAGTGACACACGGGATGACGAGCACGACGCACGCGACGAACGCACAAGGGACGACGAGCGCGGTGACGCGATCGATGATGACGCACGCATCGGCGAAGGAATTCACCAATGCGCTGCGAAGGAAAACGAGCGCGAAAAGGCGAATCGATGGACGAACGATAGTACACGCGCAACGAACGAGCGATGGAAAAGTATACGTGAAAGCACATTCGAAAGGACGGGTTTTAGGAGGGGTCAATCGAGTGTGGACGAGCGATATAGGGACGATGGGGGCGCGCGCGCGCGGGCGAGGGCGAGGGCGAACGCGAGCGAATGAGGATGATGATGTGGATTGGAGCGAAGAGATGCAAGCGGGAGACGATGGTGATGGGGAATTTATCGTCGAAGCGTTCGATAGCGAGGACGAGCTCTCACAGGCGCTTTGCCTGGAGGTGGAGGAGAACGCTCGGGGGTGCTTGGAGGAGCGCGGGGCGTTCACGCTCGCCATTCCCGGAGGGTCGGTGGCGAAAGCCCTCGGAGGGCTGACGAGCGTTAAAGGGATCGATTGGACGAAAGTGCACTTGTTCTTTGTCAACGAGCGTCCTGGGGAGAATAAATGTCTGAAGCTCGCGAAGGAGACGTGGACGAAGAAGTGTGGGATTCCCGACGCCAACGTGCACGCCGTGATGGCGACGGAGGATCTGCAACTTGCGGCGGCGGATTACGAGAAGCAAATGCGTTCGTTGAGTGGAAATCAACTTCCCATTGATGACGAAAACGGATTGCCGGTATTTGATTTAATCTTGCTCGGTATGGGTGCGGACGGGCACGTTGGGAGTATTTACCCGGGAAGCGCGACGGCGAACGACGAATCGGGCGCCCCCGTGCTCGCGGTGGACATGCCAGGGAAAAAGTCGATCACGATGAGTATGCCGCTCATTAACACCGCCGATCGCGTTGTTCTCGCCGCCACTGGCGCTGGCAAGGCTGAAATCGTGCGCTCGGCTCTTGAAGACGAACTGGAATGGGGCGAACTTCCCGGTGCCATGGTGGACGCGTTTTCCACAATTTGGTTCCTTGACTTGCCGGCGGCATCCAAGCTTTCGGCGTATGAGGACATGGACACCGACAGCGAAGACGAGAAATAAAAAACGCATCATCGCACTTTTTTGTATTCCATGCACCAGAATGTATGTTATGAGTCAGGCGAGACAGACATGTTTTTTTTAATGTGAATTTTTACAACACTGCTTGCAACGCGTCAACGTTATTTGACATCCTTGTTTTACTCTGTTTGACATTACCAGTCCCCGCTTCCTATGGGCGGGTACCGCTGCGGCTGCGCCGTCCCCGCGCGCATCATGCTGACGACTCTTTCGCGCAGCTGCGCAACGTCCCAATCGAGGTCGGTAATTTTATGTTCGTAAATAAAACCCTTTTTATCGAGTTTGTATTCCGAAATTCCGTCGAACCGCGCCTCGTCGGCGCCGATTGAACCCACTAAACGAACCTTCCCTCTAACGCTCCATCGAACGCGAATCGTTCGCACGCCTGACGACCCGAGAGGGGACCAAATTCTGGACACCTCTATCGCAGACTGAGAAAACAACACCGCGGCGACGATGCGCATGAGCTTGAACATTCGCTTGTATTCATGCATATTCGTCGCCATGACACCGTGTTTCCCTGGAGACGAAAACGTCATCGTTTCGTCGACGAGTCCGATATCGTCACGATAGATTCCCCATCGTGGTTCTTTCGACAACAAGTACGGATAATCTTCGCGCAACACGCGAATCGCCTCGCCCGACTGCGCGTAAAAATCATCATCCTTACTCGAGCTCGGGTCGTCATCGCTCTTCCCCTCTGAGCGCGTGGACTCCACGACGACCGCATGTGCGCGTTGCGTCTCCGCATCGATGCGCGTATCCACCTCTCGAGGTTGTCGAGCAACCCTAACGAGCGCCGACGTCGCGAACCGTCGCGGCGCCGCGTTCGCTCGCGTCTCTCGCCCTCCCCCTTCCGTTTCCCTCGCCATCGCGTTCTCTCTCACCGCCACCTTCACCAACACCCGCACCGCTCGTCCTCCTCCTCGACACGCCGGACACGTCGTTTGTCCCGTATACCCGCACGACCCGCACCCTTCGCCATCTTTCGACCATCGCGCGCACGCGCACGCCGTTCGTCCACTCCCTTCGCACTTTGGGCACCGTTCGCGCGCGACGTCGTCCTCGTCCTCTCTTACGACGTCCACGTAGGACGCATACGCCGCGAGCACGAGCGCGCACATCGCCGCTTGTTCACCGATCCATTGCGCGGTGAACGCGCGCGGGACGACGCCGCGACCGTCCCGCGCGCGCGACGATCGACGCGCGTTCGCGTTCGCGTTCGCTCGCGTTTGCGACGAACGCCATCGTCCAAACGTCCCTCGCGCGCGTGCGTCCACCGCGGTCGTCGCCATCGCGATCGTTCGTTCACGTCGTTCACGTCGTTCGCTCGGTCGTTCACGTCGTTCGTTCGGTCGTCGCTCAACGCGAACGCGAACGCGAACGACGACGTGTGTTGACGCCTCGCAATGCGTCGTCGTCGACGTCGATCGCGATCGCATACGGACGTACGTACGACGATCGCGACGATCGCGACGAGGAGTCAAATAAACAAACCCCGGACACGTATGCACACAATCGTCCCACGTCGACGGTCGAGACCCTCCGACTGGACGAGTTACAGACACAGCACCCCCCCCTGGTGATCACGGACACCTGGTCACGACTCGTCGAACGCGAACGAGCGACCGCGCGCGCGTCGCGACTTGAAAAGGAATCTTTTTCCCATCGCGCATCGCATCGCGAAAAATCAAAATCCGATCGCGTCGCGTGTTCGACGCGATCGGGTGATGCGAAGGACGACGAGTTGTGATCAGGCGAACACACACCCACACGCACGCACACGCATCGTCGTCGTCGCTCGACCGGTACGACGACGACGACGGATGACGACGACGTCGAGGCGTTCTCGGTGGTGAAGACGCAAAACGTCGCGCGCGCGCGCACACGATCGGCGAACGAACGAACGAAGGCGAACGACGGTGGAGTGCGATCGCGCGCGCATTGGACGCG
>Ga0222712_10002814_pt1 | contig 19545 bp, 12 predicted proteins | sample C33_657DmetaG_FD_165043 | JGI IMG/M metagenome (GOLD analysis project Ga0222712, IMG submission 165043) | Estuarine water microbial communities from San Francisco Bay, California, United States - C33_657D | ecosystem: Environmental > Aquatic > Marine > Unclassified | place: USA: California... | reverse complement strand
CATAGGTCCGCCATTTTGCCAGCACCTTTTGCATATCTTCCGGCAATTCCGTTTCAAAATACATGTCCTTTTTTGTCGTCGGATGAACAAAACCCAATGATTTGGCATGTAATGCTTGACGCGGCAAAATCGAAAAACAATTTTCAACGAATTGTCGGTACTTATTATTCACGGTCCCTTTTAATATTCTATCCCCACCATAATTAGCATCATTAAAAAGTGGGTGACCTATGTACTTCATGTGAACCCGTATCTGGTGCGTCCTGCCCGTTTCTAATTTACATTCAACCAAGGTGATATAATTAAACCTTTCAAGCACAGTATAATGCGTAACCGCGTGTTTACCAAAATCCCCATCAGGAAATACATTCATTACCTTCCTATCCGCAAGACTCCTTCCTACATTTCCTGTGATTTTTCCTTTATCTTCCTTTGGACTACCCCATACTATAGCCTGATACCTTCTATTAATTGTCCTTTCAAAAAACTGATTTGCTAAGTGATTCAATGAATATTCTGTCTTAGCGAGTACAATTAACCCAGATGTATCCTTATCAATTCGATGTACTAATCCTGGTCGTAAAGATTCTGAAGTGAGCGGCTTATCACCAAGTTCTGGAAAAAGATGATAAATAATCGCATTAATTAAAGTACCTCGATAATGCCCATAAGCGGGATGAACAACCATTCCTGGCTTTTTATTAATTACAATAAGCTCTTCATCTTCATATACGATATCAAGTGGAATGTTGTCTGGATAAAGCTCAATTTCCCTTGGTGGATGAGTTAGCACTACCGAAACAACATCTCCAGGCTTTACCTTATAATTAGATTTTACAGCTTTATTATTAACGAGAATAGACCCAGCATCTGCTGCCTGCTGTATTTTGTTTCTAGATGTATTCTGGACACGATTATGTAAAAACTTGTCGATTCTTAAAAGCCCTTGATTGGCATCAACAACAATCTTTAAATGCTCATATAATTCATCTTGTTCCTGATCAATATTATCCGCAACAGAATCGTCTAAATTATCAAGTGACGCGAAATCATCGTTCACCACCATTAGTTTTGTATTGTGATTTTTTTGGTTAAAACACCATTATCAGAAATTACTCTTAAAAGATAAATCCCTGCACTTAACTCTGAGTAATCGATTGTTGAAGAATAATCTCTTTTTTCAATCAACAATCCTTCAATACTATAAAGCTCTATAGTTTGTGGATTAAAACTTTCACTTGATTTTATATTTATTATTCCATTTGTTGGATTTGGATAAACAACAACTTGCGCGTTCATTTCCATATCCTGAATTCCTGCAAATAAATTAGTGTCGCCCATCACAGGACGAATCATAAATGTTCCATTAGCGACACCTACATTATTCCAAGATCCACCAATATTATAAAACATATTGGCATTCGACGTAGTATTTCTATCAAACCCCAAATGCAATCCATCAGGCAATATTTGCTGAAATCCGATATAAATCACACCGCTCACAGGAACGATTTGATCTAGCACATAAGTGCTATACCCATTAATCTCATTGACATAAGTTGGCTTTTGATTCGATTCCTGATATAACACAGTTTCGGGACTCAGACTACTCCAAACTTTAATTGTAAAAAGATTATTGGAAACATTAGCACCTTGCTGTGTGAAATAAAACCTAATCGCTCGTAATGTATCCGGTTTTAAAATATTAAACTTCATTGCAAGCTTACCATTGGCTGCGTTAATTAAATCATAAGCCACTTCAGCACTTCCATCATCATAACTATAGTAATTATAAAACTCTTGCTTATAGTAAACGGTATCATTCGCACGAACGCCCGTAAACGATGCTGAATTAGAGAAATAAGACTTCACCATAAAATAGGTACTATCATCAGTAATTGATGGTGTCAATGGAAAAATAGAATCTAACGGCGATGTATATGCCAAGTTAATATTATTAGGACGATTAGGAAAGATATTCCCATTTGTTTGTCCGAAACCAGATACATAGGCGCCAGTATAATCGTAAATTCTGGTATTAAACCCTACATCATTTGGCGTATCATCATTAATTCTGTAATTAACCGTCAATGAATCATTGATTAACACTTGTTGGTCTGCTGCCGACAATGTTTTAAAATGATCCCAAGGTATAGATGTGTATCCATTAATCAACGATCCAATAGGCTTGATAAATGCCACATCTCTCAATAAAGTATCTAATTGTCCAGTTACAGAATTATACGCTGCACGCAAACGCACATAATCTAAATGCCATATATCAAGATTACCTGTTTGAGCTCCATAGGAACGAAATCTGAATTGAAATCCATCTTGATAATAAACTGAATTACCTATCGTAATATTTACCAAGTTAAATATCGTATCCTGTCCTCCAGTAACGCCACCGCCTACACCCCACTGCCTTATCCAAGTATTCGAAGTTGGATTATAAAAATCCAGTATCAACGAATCTGAAATTTCAGGCGCATCTCCTAAGCCTTTCTTTTCATAATAGAAACTTAACACAATACTATCCGACAAACTATAATTACCACCTCCGTTAGGTTTTGTATATAAATTAATAGGAAAACTAGTCAAGGTATCACAACCACCCTGCGCATTAGCAAAAGAATTGTTATATGGATTACCCTGTTCATTTAACCCATCAAAAGTGGCTACACCTATCGAGTACGTATTTACACCGAAATTATTATTTACGTAAACCGTTTGATCCAACCATTTTGTCTGGTCTGGATATTCATTGTTGTTCGAAAAATCGTCAATGAAAGGCAAGTCTAAATTCACGACTGCGCTTCGCATGAAAATATTATTAGTTGAGTTTTGAAGTACCTTATTGTACTTCAAAGGAATTATTACCTCTTGTTGTGCGAACACACTCACATTAAACAACAATAAAATAAAAAATAATTTTGTTTTAATATTCATATCGTCGTTCAGTTTTATTTTGAAACACTACCCTTAGACTAACGGACTCTCCTTGTTTTATGAATACAGAATCACCTGGCATTGGCATTTGCTCTACTACGAAGAAGTTCACCGAATCTAATTTTCCAGGAGGATAAAAAACCTCACCCACATTCAATGCTGAACCTTTTAAAACAAACACAGCCTCTTCGAGTGAAAGATTTAACAAATTAGGTACTGCTACATCAGTAATTCCTATTCCATCCCCTAATACTAAATCTATTCTTGAACCCTTTGCGATGAGTTGTCCAGCTTTGAGTTGTTTTCCATTGCTTGACATTTCTAAAATTGCTCCTTTTGCCAGATCTGGTTTATAAATCATACTTCCTAAACGTAATCCGTAAGAAAATAAAATGGCTTCTGCTTGTCTTTGTGATACATCAATCAAATTAGGCATTTTTACTTGAGGGGGAACCGTACGAGTAATGCTTACATAAATAGTTCTACCTTCTTTAACTTGCTCATTAGGACTAGGATCTTGCTCTATTACTACGCCTGGACCTTTATCAAGTAAGAACATAGAAGAATCTGATATTTTGATTTCAAGATTTTTATCTTCCAAATATTCTTTTAGTTCGGCATACTTCATTCCTCTAACATTGGGTACAGTAACGGTTTCACCATGATTTGTGTAAGAACCTAACCAACTCACCATTGTAAATACAATGATTATCATTGTTCCAATAGAGACAACTAGATGAAGAAAGATTTTTCTTTTAGATACTTTATCAGTCATTGTTATTAATTTAAAATTGTATGCGATTGCTTTTCCTTTCGATCAATCCCATAACTTAAAATCTTGTCAATAAATTCAAGTGGCTTGTATTTAGCAATAGCAGCCTGATGGAAAATACATGTTGCAGGTGTCATACCCGGCAATGAATTCACCTCGATAAATATCACCTCTACTTTATCCGAATTAAATATTCTTACGAAAGCATCAATCCTAGCGTAACCTTCAATTTTCAGAAGACGTGCGGCCTTGCCTAATTCTTTCTTAACAGCATTCGATATTTTCTGATTCTCCGATGGCAATTGCGAATATCTTGCAGGCGTTATATTTTGCCCTTGACCAGCAAGGAACTTCTCTTCTAGTGAAAGTACATCTCCCTCCGACAATGCTTCAGAAGCTTCGAATACTTCATAAGTCAGTTCACCTTTGTCATTGTAATAGGTGAGCATTCCACCAGTAATCTCTAAAAAATGTTCCGCACCATTTGCCGTTATTAAAGACTCAATCAAGAAATTCTTCTTGATCGGAAATTCTTCTTTTGCTTTTATTTTTAATTGATTTGCATCATTCGGGTCCAGCTCGATAGTATCCCTAAAAATCAATTGACAAAATGCTTTCAGGTCTGCTATCGAACGAAGAATTTTTACTGCAGAACTACAACCATCATCGACCGGCTTTGCAATAAATGGAAACGAAAAATTGTTGAGTATACTTCCATAAAATCCTTCCTCATTTAATTCATAATCCGTTCTACTCACCACTTCATGTTTCGCTACATGAAAGCCATGTTGAAGCAGAATTTCATTCGTCTGATATTTATCAATCGTCACTTCAGAAGATGCAGGCCCTGATCCATTATAAGGAACATTAAGTTTATCCAGTTCCTTTTGAACTGAACCATCTTCACCTGGTCTACCATGCAATGCAATAAAGACCACATCTGCCATTTCAGCGAGATTAGCATAGGTGATCTGCTGTGGTTTTTGCAAACTCTTTGATGAAGAAAATTGATTTGTAATTGTACTTGCCTTTTGTATGATATCACTTATTATCGGATGTACTTCATAATGGTCAATTTTTTCTTTTATATCATCGGCATTATCTTTTAAAAGTGCATTTATGGGCAATGTATATAACAGATGATTATCCGAAGAACCTGTCAAGAAAACAGGAAACGCTTCATACTTATCACTCGATGATAATTTCTCATATACATTTCGTCCACTTTCAACTGATATATGTCGCTCGGAAGAATATCCACCAAGTACTACTGCGGCTCTTAATTTCTTCGATTGTCCTGCATTGGATTTACTTAATGAATCTTTCAAATTATTAAGCAATAATAGCAGCTTATCATATGATTTAAAATCAGAAACACGCGACCTTAACGAAGCATAAATAATATAAGTGATAAACTGTGAAGGATTTAATCCGATTTCCGCCGCCTGATGAAAAAAGAAAGAACTAGGCATCATACCAGACGTTGTGTTCGGATCATTTAGAAATACTTTTCCTTCAGAAGTAATGAATCCATCAATACGAGCGTAAACGTTAAAGTTTAAAGATTTAAACAATCGCTCGCATTCCGTTCTTATGAAATTGATATGATCGTTATCAATTTGAATTGGGGTTATCTTTCTAGATAATCCTGGAAGATATTTCGAGCGATAATCAAACAACTCCTTTCCCTTTCTGATTTCTGTTGGAGGTAATGCTACTGGCGCTCCATTCATGTCTTCCACCACAATACAAGAAAACTCTTTGCCTTCTATGAATGATTCCAATAAAACCTGTGATTCACCCTCAACACCCATTACACGAACTAACTCATCGCCGCTAGTAAATAAGTCAATAATTATGGACAATAACTCTTCAGGATGATATATTATTCGTGATGAAATCTTAACTGGCAATCCAACACCTTCGCGTATATCGCAAAGCTCACGAACATAATCTACTTTACTCTGAAAATTTAACAATTCCCAATCAACACGTTTTATTTCACGGATAAAAAAAGCCTTGTTAACTGCCTGATAAAACTGATCGAATGAATTATTATCATTTACCGAAATTCCAATCGAGGACCCTTGATTTGCAGCCTTGACTACATAAGGAACTCCTACAGCATCCATCGCCTCGCGAAAGCATAATGAATGATTTTCTGTATTCATCCATTCATTTCTATCAATTGAAAAATATTTTGGAACATCAAATCCTGCATCCTTCATTAAAGCCTTTTGAATTGACTTATTCATTCCCACCGCTGATGATAAAATACCTGAACCTGTATAAGGAATTCGTAAGTACTCTAACAATCCTTGTATGCGACCATCTTCTCCATCACTTCCATGCAAACACAAAAACGCAACATCAATTAATTCTTTTAAATCAGAAATATTTAAAACCTTTCCTAATTTACTTACTAAGTCAGATTGAGCATCTTTATCTAACTCTCCAAGACTTTCAGCATAAATCTGAAATCCGTTGGATGAATGAGGTATATGCAAAGAGGGAGGATAAAAATCACGAATACTTCCCTTATAAACATACTCCCACTCGAGCAAAATAATATTACCGAAACTATCTACAAATAATGGGACAGCTTCAAACAGCGATTTATTCAAATTGTCATAAACAGTACGACCACCCGCAAATGAAACTTCACGTTCGCGTGATGTACCGCCAAATACAACTCCTACTCTGATTTTTTCCATTGTCACAAATTTATCAAATCTATTTTTTCAATCGGCAATTCAGCAATGAATTATTCCACAATTATGAACAATACAATCACGCTTTACTAGCGAAAAATTTATTCAACTTTTCTAGAGCTTTTGCTCGATGAGAAATCATGTTTTTATCAACTGCCTCCATCTGTGCAAAGGTGGTTTCAAACCCAGCCGGAACAAAAATAGGATCATACCCAAAACCATTAGTACCAATCGGGGATCTAGTTATTGCTCCACTTATTTCACCTTCAAATTGGTGCTCATTCCCATCTAATATCAATGTCATCACCGTAACAAAACGAGCACCTCTCTCTTGCAATTCACCCATCTCCTTCAAAACTAAATCGATATTTTTTACATTGTCAGGAGGCATTCCTGCATAATGAGCACTATCGACACCAGGTCGACCGCCAAGGGCATTTATTTCAAGTCCGCTATCATCAGAAAGGCAATTTAACCCTGTTCGATTAAAAACAAACCAGGCTTTTTGACTTGAATTACCTACAATTGTATTTGTAGTTTCTGGTATTACCTCTGAAAAACCAATATCTTTTAATGTTAATAATTCGAAACCAGAAGGCAATATTTTTCGTATTTCCTCAACTTTCTTTGCATTGTTAGTTGCTAATAATAATTTAACTACCTTCATTAATATAAACCATTGTAAACTTAACGCTAAAATGAGGAATAAATTTCTAATTTTTCTGATTCTCTGTTTTTTCTTCTCGAGCCATTTGATATTTGGACAATGTCCAACAGGAAACTACACATTACCAGATACAATCTGCCCTAATACACCATTAACAATAACAAATACTAGTTCTGCAATTTCATTTAATTGGGATAATGGTCTTGGTGACTTAGATTCGGTTCCAACTTCAGCTATTCTTCCGGCCGTAGCGGGTACCCTCACCTACCCTGAAAACATGAAGGTGGTTTTTGAAAATGGTAATTACTATGGGTTTGTACCAAATGCCTTAGCAAGTTATATTACAAAATACGAATTCGGAAACTCTCTTAACAACAATCCTTCGATTTCAAATCTACCATCAGATGCTACGCTTTCAAGCTTTCAGTCAGGAATTGATGCGGTAAAGGAAAATGGCAAATGGTATTTATTTGTTTCCATGTTTTCATCTAACAGCATCGTTCGGGTTGAAATGGACTCGATTAATCAGAATTCCAATTTAGTATTTACGAATATTCCAATTGCTGGACTAAACAATCCATGGAGTATAAAGTTGATAGACCATGCAGGATTTATCATGAATAATCAAGATGATAAAATAATTCGAATTGATTTTAATGGTAGCTATACAAATTCGCCTCTTGTACTTCAACCTAATGTTTCTACTGGCTATTTTAACAACTTCGGATTTGATGTGGCCTATGATTGTAATAACAATAGCTATATAGGTTTCGGAACATCATTCGCTTATGGAACAATTTTTAAATTCAATTTTGGAAGCTCCTTACTTAATACACCAACGGTTTCTACTGTTGTAACAGGTGTTTATGGTGCGCAAGGATTACAACTGATAAAAGAAAATGGCGCTTGGCATTTATTGATGGTGAGCAACAATAATAGTTTTTATAATTATTCATTGGGCAGTGACTTAAACAACTCGCCTACTTTACTTTATTCAAATACACTAAACGGAGTTTTAAGTGACCCCAAAAACATTCAACTTTTTAAAGATGGAAATAACTGGACAGGATTAATATCAAGCACAAGTTCATTTAATATCATCCGAATAAACTTTCCTTTTGCCAATCAAGTAAACAATCAATTTTCTACTGCTGCTTCTCCAGCATCGATTAGCTTTAATCCAAACTCACTCGGCTATCAGCGAATAGAATTAAGAGAAGATTATGGGAATGGAAATATTTCAGTTTATCTAGACTCTGTATTTGTTGATATTGCACCGCCTAAAGCTTTGTTCAGCACATCAAATTTATGTATCAATGATAGCATTCGATTTTTCGATAACTCTGAAATATGCTTCGGAAATATAACATCCTGGAGTTGGACATTTGGTGATGGCTTTACATCGAACGATCAAAATCCAAAACATAAATACAACATATCAGCAACATTTGTTGTCACACTTTCAATAACAGATAACTTAAATCAAACCTCTATTTTTAGTAAGAATATCAGCATTAGAGAAAAGCCTAGTGCGGATTTCACCTTTACAAATAACAGCTGCAGTGGATCACCTGTATTATTTACAGATGCATCAATTTCTGGCGATGGCATTATTAACGCATGGGAATGGGATGTAAATAATTATAACTCATCTAATAACAATATCAGTACAACATTTTCAACTCCTGGATTGTATCCAATTAATTTAGTTGTAACAACAGAATATGGATGTGTCGATTCAATAACAAAACAAATAACCATTGAACCAACACCCATTGCCGACTTCTCTGCGAGCAACACTTGTATTAATGAAGTTGCTTCATTTACCAACCTAACAGATTCCAATACAATTTCAAATGTTAATTACACATGGTCTATTGGAAGCTTTTTAAATACATCCAATCCAAATCCGACTTACCAATTCCCTTCAACAGATGGAATTTACGGAATTGTATTAATAGCCAATTCAACTAACGGGTGCGCAGATACGATAATCAAATCGGTTTTAATTGGCAATAGACCCAATCCTGATTTTACATTATCTTCTGATACAGTTTGTCAAAATTCAATTTTTACAATCAATGACAATTCAACTCCAGGACAATTTAACACCATTAGTGCTCGTCAATGGAATATGGGAAATGGTATTACTATCAATGATTCATTAAATTTTGAATACGCCTATTCATCTCCTGGTAATTATCAAATTCAATTAACTGTATTAAGTCCTACCAATTGCGATTCAACGATTACAAAGGACATAGTTGTAGTAGCAAGCCCTAATGCAAACTACAGTGTAAGCGACGCATGTTTAGGTATTGCCAATCAATTTTCAGATTTATCAACTAGTCCAACAGGAACATTCATCAATTCATGGCAATTGAATTTTGGAGATAATTCACAGACATCAAATCCAAACAACACGCACATCTATTCCAATGATGGATCGTATACAACAACATTAATAGTCACATCGAATATTGGCTGCTCCGACACAGCAAGTGTAACAGCTACTGTTCATCCATTACCAAATGCTAATTTTATTTCAGGAAAAGCATGTACTAACAAGGCAATAAATTTTACAGATAGCACTACGATTCCTTCGGGGACAATTAATAATTGGTCCTGGAATTTTGGTAACGGTTTAGGCACAAGCAACATTCAAAATCCATCATTTATTTTCCAAAACAACTTTGCATATCCAGTTCAATTGATTAGTAGTAGTAATTTTGGCTGTGCGGATACGATAACTAAATATATCGTGGTAGAAAAGACTCCAGAAATTACGATTATATCAAGTGATAATTGTGAAGGGATATTTAGCCAGCTGAATTACTCATTGATTTCATCTGCATCAACCAATCTGGCATTTCTTTGGAATTTTGGCGATTCGACTTCTTCATTTCAACCAAGTCCTTCTCACCTCTATGGCAATGTTGGAACCTATAATATTACACTTGAAGTTACTGATTTAACTAACGGATGTGCAGTTACCAAAAACAGTACGTTAACAATAAATCCTAATCCAGTTGCCGATTTTAATTTTTCAGACGGTTGTATTGGAAAAGAAATCAGTTTAATTCAAGACTGCAATATTGCATCAGGCACAATCTCAAACTTCAATTGGAACATCAACAACAGCCAGACATTAAACGGAAATAGTGTAAGTTATATAAGCAGCCAAGCTGGAATATTAAACACAACACTAATTGCTACAAGTAATTTTGGTTGCAAGGATTCCATTGCAAAAACGGTTACAGTTTACCCAAATCCAAACGTTGCATTTACTAGTGATTTAATTTATGGAGCGCCACCACTTACAATCAACTTTGACAATACATCATCATTGGGGAATTACTTATGGAACTTCGGAGATGGATCATCAACATCTTCTCTATCCAACCCATCACATGTTTATTTTGATACGGGAAGTTATCAAGTAAAATTATATGTTGTGAGTCCATATGGATGTATTGACAGTGCTCAAACCACTATCAATATTTTTCAACCGATTGTAGATATTGGTGTTGTAAATAATGGCATTAATAAATCAGGAAGCAAGTGGTTAATGAAAGCATTATTTAAGAACAATGGAAACCTGACCATAAACGAGCTTGATGTAAAGCTCAATCTTCAAGGCAAATCTGTGTTGTACGAACATATATCATCGTTAAATCTTTTGCCAGGCAATTCTATAGAGTACGAGTTTAAGTCATCGTTTGATGCAAGTGATTACTACCCTTCCTACTTCTGTGTTGATGTTACTGCAGTGGATAATTCTGCTGATTACAATAGCCAGAACAACTCTTATTGCTCAACTCTTAAGAAAGATTTTGAGTGTTATAATTTATATCCTAACCCTGCGACAGACTACATTAGTTTTGGAATTACTATTCCGGAAGATGATAATATTGATATTACACTTTATGATGAAAATGGGAAATTATGTCTTCAAACTAGTTCCAATTTTTACAAGCAAGGATACTCTACTGTAAATTTAAATCTTAATCAGCCTAATCAGCTTCCTGCAGGAATTTATTTGATCAACGTTAAATACAAAGAAGAATTTAGAACATTAAAATTTGTGAAGCGCTAATCTACTTGAAAAGGTAAATAAAGTAATACTTAAATATTGCAAGTGTTCTTCTATTTATAACACAAAGTGGATACCGTTTAAAAGCACGGAACAAATAAAACAAACTTCTCTTTTTCTTTCCAGCTAATGCAAGGTGTAGCGAATTATAGGTATCTGAGTGAGCTAAAATTTCTCTCAGATATGCGCCATACATTTTAACAACTGCAGCATCTTTAAATGCATAATCGATTGCTAATTGTTTACGCTTTACTAAGCGATGCTCCTCTATTTGATAAACACTACGGTCATCATGAAGAATTAAGCAAGCACAAATTTTCTTTCCTCTACGCAATCCGAAATTAGCACTTAAACGAAGCCATAATTCCCAATCTTCCGAACCAGAGAGTGCACGATCTTCATTAAACGGAAACTGCAATGCCTCTGCTCTTCTAATAAAAATACCTAAACAACTTAAAGGATTACCCTTCACTAAAAAGCGAACATCTCGGTTATGATAATTATGCACTAATCGATCGCTAAACTTTACATAACTTCTGATCTCGTAGGCTTGATGATAAAATGGTATGTAGTTATGTTTTTCTAAACCATTAAGCGCTTCCTCTAAGTAGTCATCATACAACTGATCATCTGAATCTAAAAATGTGACATAATCACCAGTGGCCATCGCAACACCTGTATTACGTGCTTTACCGCGTTCACCATTTTCTATTCGAATATACTTTAATCGATCATCTTTAATTGTAGCAACAACACTTTCAGTTTCATCAGTACTTCCATCATTTACAACAATTAGTTCGAAATTTTTGTAGGACTGAAGCAACACCGAACGAATCGCTAATAGAATAAATTCTACGCGATTGTAGGTAGGAATGATTATAGAAAATTTAATATCACGACGCATACAAAGCCTCCAGCGAATTAATCATTTTAATTACTTCGAATTGTTTCATAACATCATTTCGACCATTTGCAATCAACTTATTCTTTAAATCAGGATTCTCCAAAATTAATCGAATTCCATTATAAATTTCATCGGTGTTTTTATAATCAACAACAATTGCATTTTCACGATCTCTTACAAATTCAGAAGCAATACCTGAAAGCGTAAATACACAAGGAACTCCAGCAGCCAATGCTTCAACATACGTTTGACCGAATGCCTCCGAATGTTCATCAATTGGCACATGTACAAATACATCAAACAATTGATATAAAGAATACAAATCCTTTTCAAATTTTATTGTACAATACTGCTTACTATCAAATTGGGAAAGCTGTTTAAATAATTCCTCTTGCATATCCCCTTGCGCATTGGCTAATATTATAAACGCATTAGGATAATCTTTTAAAATATTTTTGAATGCTGGAATAATATACTGAACACCTTTCCACTTTGTAAAACGAGATATGACTCCTATAACAGGCGATTTACCTTCAGGATTATACTTTGATTTTAATGCTAAAATATTGTCAGCATTTGTATTGAGAAATTTATTCAACTCAAATCCATGATGAACAATCTGCACTTTTGATGCAGCTACATGCTCTCTTTTAATTAAAACATTCTCTACGTTTTTTGAAATAGCAATGATATTTGTTGCAAGAAAATTAATTAGCTTATCGTATTTAACTGCATGTGGAAAATAATCAAAGTGATAAGTTGAATGATGTCGTGTATAAATTCTTTTTTTAATACGCATTAAATAAGCGACCGGCATTGTAGTTAAACAAGCATCAATCAAATGTACATGCAATACATCAGGTTTTATTTTCAGGAAAATTTTAAAAAGATTAAAAGCGACTTTAATATAATCTCGCTTAGAATTAAATTGGATGTAATATGAACTTGTTCCTCGCTGCAATAAATCATTATGCATTTTGGGAACTGATGGATTAATGAAGATGAATTGCAAATCGAATTTATCTTTATTCAAATACTTATCTACCCAGTCAAATCCTAGTGCATAATCTATTCTTGATATTACATAAACTACTTTTATTCTTCCCATCTTATTCTACTGAAAGTAATAGGTATCATGATTCTTTTTAACCATCGTTTGTATGAAGTTCAAAGGGTCGATAAAAAATGAAATTAACGCATACTTCATTGCTAATAAATAATGACCTGTTTTAAAGTAAGCACCGAATAAAATGTAATTCGATTTAGATAAAAACAACTTTCTAACTCGATGTCGTGGTTTTATTTTTTGAAAAACATATTTGTAAAATAATTCATTGTCCTTAATTAAGGATTCATTCAACTTATTGGACATACTTTCATTGCGAATACGATAATACAAGCAACAATTTTCGTTTCGCAGAAAATGTCCTTTAATATGCTTATCAATTTGCAGAAGAAAATACCTATCCGCTGCACTCGACAAGGTAACATCAAACTCAAGATTATTATTTATAAGATCTTGCTTTCTGAACATATATCCACTCGGACAAGTAATGATATCCGAATGATAAAGTAAGATTTCGTTTTGCAAATCATTACATGCAGATTTCATCTTTGCACCAATCAACTCCCCACGTTCATTTATTTTCTGCACCCATCCAGTCACAAAACTAAAAAACGGATTTCTTATCAGGAATGTAATACGTTCCTGAATAAAATCAGCAGGCATCAAGTCATCAGAATCAAAAAAAATCACATAATCACCAACTGCATTTTCAAGTCCGAAATTACGCGCAGCACTAACACCCTGATTTGATCTATTAAATAGCTTAACGCGTGGATCTTTAATCGTCTCAATCACAGAAATTGTATTATCAGTCGACCCATCGTTCACAATCAATATTTCAAAATTTGAATATGATTGTTGCAAAACAGAATTAACCGTCTCAAGAATAAAACCTGAGGCGTTATAGGTAGGAATAATGACAGAAACTATATCATTCATAATTATCAACTCAAAAATAGAGAAATAAAAGGAATGTTAAAGATTGGAAATAAGCTCAGCCAACAACATTGCCTGATTCTCCCTCGAATAAAACTTGATTGCTGATTCATTTCTGTTTTCCAGCAAGGCCTTTTGGTTTTCCCATGAAGAATACCAATTGTTTAATTGCTCAGCAAATTGCTCCGGTGAAAAAACAGAAACACCTGAATTAGTATTTGATAATAAATCATCAATTATATCACGATCTCCGGGAGCAATGAGAATAGGGTTACCACTTGCAATGTAATCGAATATTTTTGTTGATATAATCCCTTTAGTGCCTAACCAACCCGGATAAGATAAAACCGTTGCTTTTTTTGTTTCACGAATAGCATCTTCCTTTGATACCCTATCGGTGATGGTTAAGAAATTGGCAGGTAAATGATCTTTCACAAATTGACTAATCGAGGGAATTACATTTAATCCAATAAAACGTAATTCAACTTTATCGGCTGATTTATCTGTCAAAAACAACTTTAAGCCTTCAACCATTACATTAATATTCTGCTCAGGATAAATACTACCTACAACCGAAAAAATAAACTTCTCGGATTTTTCTTCAGCAATTTGATCAAATAAATATTCTTCATACCCATTATAAACTACATCGATTGGCCCATTATAACTTTTAACAAGAACATCACAAAATGAAGGAGTAATGACAGAAACACGTGCTGCATTTTTCATCCAACGTTTAAAATGAAAAGAATATACTTTGTCCCAAAATTTTTGTTGTAAACCCGGACGATAATCATTCGTCAACATCATATTGTTCCACAGATCTCTTACATCAACAACCACCTTAATATTTTGCTCGTGAAAGAAGTCGACCATCTGTAGCATATTGAACGGAGGGACTGTTATAATCGCCACATCATATTTGTTTTCCTTCAGATGATTAACAATAAAATCTTTAAAGGTTAACGTGCCATCAATCTCAGTATTTAACTTTCCTATTAAGGCCATGATGAAAAAATACAATTTACCAAACAACCTTACAAAACTATTTTTCTTTGAAAAAAAAGCACTTAGTTTATTTCTTCGCGATGGCAAATAAAAAACACGGTAATGATCAAACTGACTTTCTTTTAAAGGTGATGTATTTGGACGAATAAAATCCTCCCAGGTATTTTCGTTGCCGGTCCAGTGACGTGTTATGATGGTTGTATTAATTCCTTTTTTATGAAAATTGGTAGCCCAACTAAATGGTCGCCATGCAGGAGCTCCTGTATTAGGCGGGAAATAATAGGAAACTACAAGGACATTTTTCATTCAGCGAATGATTTTATAAAATAGTACGCGACTAAATTTCGATAATCATTTTTACTAGGATGGTAACCATTATCTGATAAATTACTTTTTGAATTACGAACCTCGCTGCGTACCAAATCTGTTTCCATCCATGAATTTTGGGGAGGCGCGAATCCAATTTTATCAGTTCGATTGTAGACTGATTCAGGCAATACATTTTTCATGCTCTCTCTCAAAATGAATTTTGTTTTACCCTGACTATAAACATGCGTCATTGGTAAAGAAAAAACATACTCCACTAAGTGATGATCAAGAAAAGGCAATCGCACCTCAATAGAATTGGCCATTGAGTTTCTATCGGCATAACGAAGCAACTCGTTTAATTTATTTTCGGTATAATATTTAAGAATCTGTTTTAACGAATGTCCGTATTTAAACACATCTCTTTTTTTACCAAATAATTTTAGCAAAGGATCAATTAAAAAAGCATACCCGATTGACTTATCCTTTCCATAATGTTTTTTAAAGTGATTACGCTCTTCGAAGAATTTTTTAAATTTGCCTTTATGATAATGCTCCCACAACGCATAATATTTTAACTCATCATATCCGGCAAGATATTCATCTGCACCCTGACCGTCTAACAACACCTTCACACCTTTTGTGCGAGGCAACTTCATTACACACCATTGCGCAAACACAGATGCTGATCCTGGAGGATATTCATGATGCCAAATCATTTTCTCTAACTCTTTCAAGAATGTAGATGGATCAGGCCATACCTCGTTATTGGTGTAATTTGTTTTACTCGACACGTCCGCAATCCATTTTCCCTCATCTAACTCGCTCTTAAAACGTGCTGAAAAGGTTTGCATATTCTCCACATTCAATTCTTTCAAACTACAAACAATAGAAGAAGAATCTAATCCTCCAGACAAACTACTTCCTACAGGAACATCACTGCGTAGTCGCAATTGAATAGACTTGTTAAATAGCTCTTGAAACTTTGTTTTACTTTCCGTAAATGAAACATTATCCTCCTTCAATTCAATGTTCCAGTATTTTTTCTTTTCAAATTTGTTTTTTGAAACGATTAAATAGGTAGCTGGCTCTAATGCATAAACATCCTTAAAAAAAGTAATTGAATTATCAATTACCAATTTTTCGTCGAGATAATTTTGCAATACCTGTTGGTCGATTGTTATATCTGCAAGATATGCTTTAATCGATTTTATTTCAGAAGCAAAAGCAAAAACATCATTCGATTTAAAATAATGAAATGGTTTTTCTCCAAATCGATCACGCGCGCAAAACAACTCCTGCTTTTGATTATCCCAAATCGCAAATGCATACATTCCATTGAAATGATTCAAACATTTAACTCCCCAATGCATATACGATTGTAAAAGCACTTCGGTATCAGAATTCGTTTTAAAACTAACGCCGTGGGCTATGAGTTCATTTCTTATTTCGATGTAATTATAAATTTCACCATTAAATGCAATAACCACATTGGTGTCATCACTAATCATAGGTTGTGCTGCTGCATCTGATAAATCAATAATGGAAAGTCGACGGTGCAAAAGGGCAACGGTAGCATTTGAATTATACCAAGCACCTTCCCCATCAGGTCCTCTATGTGCCATCACATCACACATTAGTTGAGCTTTTTTTGCATCAACCTTTAGTTCATTAAACTGAAATACCCCTGCTATTCCGCACATAATAAATCAATCAGCTTTTTCGATTTGCTTAATCACTTTTGCTGGCACTCCTGCAATAATAACATTTGATGGGAATGATTTAGTTACAACCGCATTTGCACCAACTACAACATTATCGCCTAATTCAACACCAGCCGTTATTACCACACCATTTCCTAACCAACAATTCTTTCCTATTTTAATAGAACCGGTAGCATATTCCTTTAAATTTCCAGGAACATGGTTAGCCGTTTGGATGCAAATATTATAGGCCCAAATAGTACCACTTCCAACCTCGACAGTTGTATTATCAAATGCCGCAATATAAGCCCCACCACTTGCTAAAAGGTTCATAGCAACTGAATCATCTTCCAATCGAATATTTTTCCAACCAGAAATTTTGTTAGTGTAATTAACTAAAAAAGGAATATCAGCATTCACACGAAATACGCGCTGAATTATCCAACAAAGAAGTAAATAACCTAAACTAAAAGTAGTGTAATAGGACTTTCCAAATAAACGATATAAACGGCGCATGATACCCATATCAAATTCTATTTAACACTTTAAATTTATTCTTTAAGAAATTAGCCAATGAATCGGGAATTAAATTGAATTTAAAACCACCTAAAAGTATAAAAAGAAAATATATCGGCGCCGAAAAAATGATAAACCAAACAGAATTAAAGTATAGCAGGTTAACCGAATAAATAATTGTCGCTAAAACTGCTGCTAGTCCTACAATCTTTCCAATCAATACTACATCAAACAAATCATAAAAACTACATTCCAGAATTTTTATTGATTTCCAAAGTAGAAGTAATGCAAACGAGCTTAAACTAATGATAAAAGCACATGCAGCACCATTGATTCCAAAGTAAGTTATTAGTGTATAATTTAAAACGAGGTTCAAAATAGAGACAAACAAAACAGATCTAAAAATAAATTTACTGTTTTTACTAATGATGATGATATCTTGATAATCATTTACCCGAATCAACAACGATAAATTAAAAATCATAAAGATTACAATACTTGCAGAATAGCTTTTAGACAAATAGGCAGATACTAATGGCTCTGCAAAAAAGAATAAAAATATCAGAACAGGATAAACAAAAAATATGGTTCCAGAGATAGCAATTCGTTTTAACCGAATAATTTCTTTTAGATTATTATCACTAAACAACTTGGCAATTTCAGGCATTACAATAGCCGTAACAGAACCATACAAACCTGCAACAAACGGCACTTCCACCGCTCCTGCTCGATAGAATGCATAGGCCGTAGTGGTTAACATAGCAGAAACCATGACACCATCTAAGTAAACAAGCGACTTTTCAATGAGGGAAGAAATGGCTAACGGCGAAGCCATAACGAACATACTCTTAGCTAAAGACTTATCAAAATAACTAAAACTTAATACCTCTTTTGGCACTTGCGTTAAAAAGGCAATTAACTGGATCAGACTAACTATACTTAATCCAATCATCAATGCTTCTAGTGAATGCATAAAGTGAATCGCATAAAACATCGATGCCACTTTTAGAATATTTGTTGATACCAAAATAGCGACTGTATTTTGCACGCGATTGAAAAATATCAATACAGAAATCAAGATTGGAGCAATCACTTGCGCGAATAAATTCACTACAGAGAACGACAGTAACTTAAAGAGTAAATCATTATCGAATGCAGAACCAACAATAGGAATACTTGCAAACATCACAATGCAACTTAATAACGACATGCCCAGCGAAAATTTGGCGATGGTAGAAAAAACCACTTTAGGATCATGCTCTTCGTTAGCAAAATAAATATTAGCAATTTGATTTAAATTGAAAGTGAAAAATCCTTGTAGGATAGTTACAATCATCAATACCTGACCATAGGTACCATAATCATCAAACGACAATGAACGAACAAGGTATGGTAGCGTCAGGAAATTGATTAGAATATTAATTCCATTACCAATGGCAACAACAATCACTTTAAAAGATCGATTACTTTGCATTTGTAGTTGGCTTATTGGAAGTAGCGATTATTACAGTGTTAATCCCTAAAGTTCGAATAATCGGCAATTTACCCATCTGTAGTTCCAGCTTTCGAGAGCCCTGATGAATTTTAGCTGACAAAATTGGGAACACAGGTCCAACTAACGGCAACAATGGATTTAATTGTGTTGTCGATTGATGAATGACATTAAACTTGCCTCCCATTAAAACCTTATTTCTCCATCGTGTACACCCCCACTCTTTCCATTCATTTAAAAAATGATTCGAATATCCGTGAGGCGGTGGAAATGGGAAAGACCTCAAAATTGAAGGACCACTTTCTTTATTATTTGAGATTGTCGCTTCATTATTCAGTACAACAGGATTTTTTGCAAATAATTTAGCAAAACGATTCAAAGATGCCTTCAGCAAGTACGAATAAAATGAAATAAATGCATAT
>Ga0222712_10002813_pt1 | contig 19545 bp, 18 predicted proteins | sample C33_657DmetaG_FD_165043 | JGI IMG/M metagenome (GOLD analysis project Ga0222712, IMG submission 165043) | Estuarine water microbial communities from San Francisco Bay, California, United States - C33_657D | ecosystem: Environmental > Aquatic > Marine > Unclassified | place: USA: California... | reverse complement strand
ACGTCGTCGTAAATCTGTTCATGGTTTTCGTAAGCGTATGGAATCTGCTAATGGTCGTAAAGTATTAGCAAGCCGTAGAAAGAAAGGACGCAAAAAACTAACTGTATCTAGCGAGAAAGGATTAAAGTAAATTTAATCTAGGGAATACCCCTTTCTAACTATTACAAATAAATTCAATAATTTTAAAGTCCTTCCCGTTATTCGGGAGGGACTTTTTTTATCACTTTAAGCTAGCTTCATTGCCTACCGTTTTTACATATCGAAAAAAAGATAAATTAAAAAGTAGAAAACAAACGCAACATTTATTTTCTACCGGCCAGGCAATTAATGTATTTCCTATAAGACTTATTTATACCATTGAACCTATTGCAACTGCATTAGAAATGGGTTCTGCTTCAAGCTTATTACAAGCAGGGGTAGGAGCGCCTAGCAGAACATTTAGAAAAGCAGTACAACGCAATAGAGTGAAAAGATTATTAAGAGAAGCCTACCGTTTAGAAAAACCTAATTTCATAAATCAGGCTGTGCTTGACCATAAGCGCGTTAATTTATTTTTTCTATACAACGATGCTAATGTGCTTACGCAAGTAGAAATTCAAGCTAAAGTAAAAGAAGCATTAGCTATACTGGTTACTAAATTGAATAAATAATTATGTTCTAATAATTACACTATAAACAATTATACTACAAAAGAAGATACATTGCCTACGCTTAAAAAAATAATAGCCTTTCCTTTTATAGTGTTGATACGTTTTTATCAATACGTAATCTCTCCATGGATGGGTGCTAGTAAATGTAGGTTCACGCCTTCTTGTTCTCATTATACCAGTGAAGCCATTCAAAAATATGGGCCCATTAAAGGTATTTATTTAGGAGCCAAAAGATTAAGTAAGTGCAGACCAGGCGGCGGTCAGGGCTATGATCCAGTGCCTTAATAACAGACATAAAAAAACCTGCAGTTTTAAGTGCAGGTTTCGGTATAAAATTACTTAGCGTATAAATGATTATAAATGCTTATAAACGCTAATACTATTATTTGGCAGCAGCAAAACGATCGGCAATGACTGACCAGTTTACTAAGTTCCAAAAAGCAGCTAAATAATCAGCTCTTCTATTTTGATATTTTAAATAGTAAGCATGCTCCCATACATCGGCGCCTAAAATAGGATGGCCTTTTACTTCAGCAACATCCATTAAAGGATTGTCTTGATTCGGTGTTGAACTTACTTCTAATTTTCCGTCTTTTACAATTAACCAAGCCCATCCACTTCCAAAACGAGTCATACCCGCGGCAGCAAATTTTTCTTTAAATGCATCAAAGCTTCCAAAAGCAGTATTGATCGCATCGGCTAATGCGCCCGATGGAGCCCCACCTGCATTAGGTGCTAAGCTTGCCCAAAAGAAACTATGGTTCCAATGCCCACCTCCATTATTTCTAACAGCAGGACTAATTGTGCCAGCTACTTTTACTAATTCTTCTAAACTTTTTCCTTCATTCGGAGTTCCAGCCACGGCCTTGTTTAAATTATCTACATAGGCTTGATGGTGTTTGCCATGATGTATTTGCATGGTCAAAGTATCAAAATGGGGTTCTAAGGCTTCGTGTGCATAGGGTAATGCAGGTAAGGTAAATGACATATTTTTTATTTATTGTGTTTGTAAATGAAGTTCAAAATTACAATGCTTTGCGCTGATTTAAGCGAGATGCGGGGTATTTTTTCTAAAATAGAAAATTAAGCTATAACTAATATCTTGAGCGCTTCATAAATATCTATTTCTCGTCTGCTAAACGATAAATGGTTTATTCTTGAGAGCTTCGTAAAAAATAGCTTTCCTCCGTAATCCTACAAACGGATTACTACGGAAACTATTTATTTACTGCGCTTATACTATTTTAAATAATAAATACTGTTTCGAGACGAGCTTTCGAGCATGCGTAGAGTGAGTCGAGAAACAGGTATTTATTATTCAAAACGTAAAAAGCAAAAAATAAAAGAGTTGCGGAGAAATAAATATTATTTCGAAACGAGCTTTCGAGCATGCGCATAGCGAGCGGAGAAATAGATATTTATTACCTCTTGGCTTTAAAGAAAGACTGCATCAGCCCAGCGCAGTCGTCTTGGAGAATACCACCAATAATAGTGGTGGAAGGATGAAAAGGATTTTTTTCTGTAACCCTACGATAACTATTTTTTTCATCGTAGGCGCCAAATACAATATGGCCAATTTTGTTCCAATACAAAGCGCCCGCACACATTAAGCAGGGCTCTAGTGTAACATATAAAGTGGCTTCGGGTAAATATTTTTCTTGTAAGTTTTCACAGGCGCTGGTGATGGCTAAAATTTCTGCGTGTGCAGTGACGTCTTTTAATAATTGCACTTGGTTGTACGCCTTCGCAATTATTTTTCCATGCATGACTATAACAGCACCTACAGGTACTTCATCAACGTCAAAGGCCCTCTGTGCTTGCACGAGGGCCTGACGCATAAAATTTTCATGAATAGCTTGCACTATCTGAATTATAATTTTTGAATTCGAATATTTCTATAAGAAACTTTGTCACCATGGTCTTGCAAAGCAATATGTCCAGAGAATACTTTTGCAAAGTCGGGCGACTCTCCTTTAGAAAATTTAGATCTTCTAATAAGTTCTTTCCATCCATCATCTCCTACATGTGTACTTACCATGCTCACATCATTTAAAATAAGGTCTAATTTATTATCCTTAAATATAATATCTACTTTATTCCATTGGTCGTATGGTTTTACTACCCCTTCTTTACCTACAATTAAGTCATATAAATTACCTGCTCGATGGCTAATGATTTTTCCATCAGGATGGCCATCGTTGTCTAGCACTTGCATCTCAGGTCCTGTATGCCAAGTTTCTTTATATTTAGTTGGATCGTCTTGTACAAAAAATATAATTCCACTGTTACCATTTTTAGAAATTTTCCATTCTAATTGTAAATGAAAATCATTGAAACCTTCATTGGTTACAATATCCCCGGCCGATTTCCCAGCTTGTTTAACTGCTGGATCAAATACAATCGCCCCATCTTCTACCTTCCAAGCTTCGCCTGCTGTGGTTTTGCCAAAGCTATGCCAGCCATTCATTGTTTTTCCGTCAAATAAAGAAATCCATTGTTGTGCATTTGTTTGAGCAGCAATGAAGGTTACTAAAAAAGCAAGCAATAATTTTTTCATGCGTTTTGTTTTGATGTATATAATTCAAGTTACACTAGTTCAAAGTATTTTACTTCTTCAAAAGCAAAATATACTTTACCATTTGTTCTACATCTTCCTCTTTTAATTGAGGATGAGGAGTCATTGGTATTGCGCCCCAGTTACCACTACCGCCTTTGATAATTTTAGAAGCTAACATTTTAACGTTCTCTTCTGTGTTCTCATATTTTGCTGCTACATCTTTATAAGCAGGCCCAATATTTTTTTCACTTGTTTTATGACAAGTTAAACAATCACTGCCTGCTACTAAAGCCAAGCCTTTTTGATAATCTGGATTATCAGACAATGCATTACCAGTTGTTGCTGCTACTGCTGCCCCTGCCCCTGCTGCATCTTTGCCAGCCTCTGTTGATCCACCACCACATGCCATTACAATAATAGCAGTTGTTACAATAAATAAAACCTTCTTCATAGTACTTCTTTTTTTAAATGTTTAAATGCCTAAAATTTTCTTATTGAATGATTCATCTGAACCAGTACTTGCAAAATCGTCAAATGCTTTCTCGGTTACTTTAATAATATTTTTTTGAATAAAGACAGCGCCTTCAGCAGCGCCTACTTCCGGATGTTTAATAGCACATTCCCATTCCATGACTGCCCAACCTTTAAAGTTATAGGCAGCTAATTTGCTAAAAATACTTTTGAAATCTACTTGACCATCGCCCAGAGATCTAAATCTTCCAGCACGGTCTATCCAGTTTTGGTAACCACCATATACACCTTGTTTAGCAGTAGGATTAAATTCTGCATCTTTTACATGGAACATTTTAATACGCTCATGAAAAGCATCGATATAGCCTAGGTAGTCCATACACTGTAAAACAAAATGTGACGGGTCGTATAATAAACAAGCACGCTTATGTCCCTTTACTTTATCTAAAAACATTTCATAAGTAACGCCATCATGCAAGTCCTCACCCGGATGAATTTCATAACAAAGATCTACACCTACTTTATCAAATTCATTTAAAATTGGCATCCATCTTTTAGCAAGTTCTGTGAATCCTGTTTCTACTAATCCTGCAGGGCGTTGAGGCCATGGGTATACTGTATGCCATAATAATGAACCACTAAATGTAGCATGTGCATTCAATCCTAAATTTTGTGATGCCTTGGCTGCATAAATTAATTGCTGCACTGCCCACTCTGTTCTAGCTTTTGAATTGCCATGCACTTCTTTGGGAGCGAATCCATCAAACTGTGCATCATAGGCTGGGTGCACTGCAACGAGTTGTCCTTGCAAGTGCGTAGACAATTCTGTAATCTCCATTCCTGCTTTGGCAACGATACCTTTTATTTCATCTGCATAAGTTTTACTTTCTGCAGCTTTTTTTAAATCGATGCATCTTGGATCCCAACTTGGAATTTGTACTCCTTTGAAACCCAAGCCAGCTGCCCATTTACAAATACTCTCTAAAGTATTGAAGGGTGCTTCATCACCCATAAATTGAGCTAAAAAAATGGCGGGTCCTTTTATTGTTGTCATAATACTATTTTAAATAAAGATTTAAATAACGTAAGGTGTCCATTTTTGATCGGACTGTGAAGAAGCCACTACATTATCAATAAATGCCATGCCTCTTAATCCATCTTCAATGCCTGGGAAGTCTAACATATCTGCAGTAGGTGTAGTGCCATCTATTTTACATCCAATGGTTAAAGCAAAATTGCGATAAATATTGGCGAAGGCTTCTAAGTATCCTTCTGGATGTCCGCCTGGAGTACGAGAGTTATGTATTGCAGTAGATGATAAATGAGCACCGTAGTTGCCACCTGCTCTTAATACTTGTGCTGGTTGTTCTAACCATTTCACGTGTAAAGTATTAGGCTCATGTTGCATCCATTCAATGCCACCTTTCTCTCCGTAAATTCTAATTTTTAAATTATTTTCTTCACCTGCTGCAACTTGCGAAGCCATTAATACCCCTTTGGCGCCGTTATCAAATTTTAACATCACTGAACCGTCATCGTCTAATAATCTGCCTTCTACCATGGTATTTAATTCAGCACAAACATCTGTAATTTTTGCACCAGTAATATATTCTGCTAAATGGGCAGCATGGGTTCCAATATCTCCCATCACAGAACTTTTACCCGATTTTTTGGGATCGGTTCTCCAAGCAGCTTGAGCATTACCTTCTCTTTCAGATAATTTACTTAACCAGCCTTGTGCATATTCAACCCAAACCTTTCTAATTTTCCCAAGCTTTCCTTCTTTCACCATGGCTTTTGCATGCTTGACCATGGGATAGCCAGAATAAGTATGTGTTAAACAAAGGGTCAATCCAGTTTCGTCTAATTTTTGTTTTAATTGTTTTGCTTCATCCATTGAAAATGTGATGGGCTTTTCAATCACCACATGAAAGCCATAATCCAAGGCCATCATGGCGGGTGCAAAGTGCGCAAAGTTGGGTGTTACAATGGTTACAAAATCGATGCGTTGGTCCGCAGGAAGGGCAGCTTCTTTTTTAATCATCTCATCAAAGGTCAAATAGGTTCTTTCTTTAGGAAGAAACAAAGCTTCTCCTGAAGCTACTGCGACCTCTGGATTAATACTTAAAGCCCCACAGCTTACTTCAATAAGTCCATCCATATTGGCGGCGAGTCTGTGAATGGCGCCTATAAAGGCATCCTTGCCTCCACCGACCATTCCCATGCGTAATTTTCTATTCATTGTAGATTGTTTTTTAGCTTACAAAATCGTTTAATTGTGTCACGATAACACTTTCAGACAGTTCTAGTAGCAATTTCCTTATTATTTTGCAAATAACCCCCTTTTTTAACTAAAAACTTTCTAAAAAATAGGAAATAAAAATTATATTTATCGAACCAATTAATCTTTACTTGCTATGTCAACCAATGTCAACAGACGTAAGCTTATCAAACAAGTTTTAACAGGGTCTGCAGCAATTGCTACTGGCGCTGTCTTACCTTCTAATATTTTAGCCGCAGTGAAAAATAAAGATGCCACGCAGCCGCTTAAAGGAAACATTCAACATTCTGCCTGCAGATGGTGCTACGACAGCATTCCCATAGCCACGCTTGCAAAAAATTTCAAACAACTTGGCATGGTGGGTATGGACTTAGTAGGCCCATCGGAATGGAAAATCTTAAAAGAAAATAATCTTATTTCTACCATGTGTAATGGTGCGGAAATTAGTTTAACCGAAGGTTTTAATACTTTACAATACCACGATAAATTAGTAAAAAATTATATAGAACATATTAACTATGTAGCAGATGCAGGTTACACCAACTTAATTTGTTTTTCTGGAAGTAAAAGAGGCATGGATGATGAAACGGGCTTGAATAATTGTGTTACAGGCTTGAAAAAAATTATGGCTCTTGCTGAAAAAAGAGGAGTAATGATTCAAATGGAATTATTAAACTCAAGAGTAGACCACAAAGACTATATGTGTGATCGTTCTTCTTGGGGTGTTGAATTATGCAAACGATTAGGTTCTCCGAATTTTAAATTGTTATTTGATATTTATCATATGCAAATTGATGAAGGAGATATTATACATTCTATCAGAACCAATCATCAGTATTATGGTCATTATCACACAGGTGGTGTGCCAGGTAGAAATGAAATTGATGAAAGACAAGAATTATATTACCCAGCCATTATGCGCGCCATTTTAAAAACAGGCTACAAAGGGTATGTGGCACAAGAATTTATTCCTGCAGATAAAGATCCAATGGCTTCTTTAGCAGCAGCTATTAAAATTTGTGATGTTTAATAAAGTAAAAATGCTAACTAAGAATAGGTAGAAAGAAAAATATTTATAAAAAATAAAACATAAAATATGGCAGGTCAACAGTATGATGCAATTGTAGTAGGGTCGGGCATTAGCGGCGGATGGGCAGCTAAAGAACTTACACAAAAAGGACTAAAAGTTTTAATGTTAGAGCGTGGAAGAAATATAGAACACATTAAAGATTATGTAAACGCAGATAAAGAAGCATGGGATTTTCCACATCGTGGCACACGCACGCAGGAAATGATTAAAGACTATCCCGTTTTAAAAAGAGATTATCCTTTGAACGAAACTAATTTAGATTATTGGTGTTCAGATAAAGACAGCCCTTATGTTGAAACAAAACGTTTCGATTGGTTTAGAGGATACCATGTGGGAGGTCGTTCTTTAATGTGGGGTCGTCAATCTTATCGTTGGTCCGATTTAGATTTTGAAGCCAATGCAAAAGATGGACATGGTGTTGATTGGCCTGTGCGTTATAAAGAAATAGAACCTTGGTATGATTATGTAGAAAAATTTGCAGGTATTAGTGGCAACCGCGATGGCTTAGCTGTTTTACCTGACGGACAATTTTTACCTGCCATGGATTTAACCTGCGTAGAGAAAGATGTTGCTGCCAGATTAAAAGAAGTATACAAAGGATCTCGTCATTTAATTATTGGACGTACTGCAAATATTACAGTGCCGCATGAAGGTCGTCCTGGTTGCCAGTTTAGAAATAAATGTTGGTTGGGTTGTCCTTTCGGTGGTTATTTTAGTACACAGTCTTCTACTTTACCAGCTGCGATGGCAACAGGTAATTTAACTTTAAGACCTTGGAGTATTGTTACTGAAATAAAATACGACAAAGATAAAAAACGCGCAACAGGCGTTATCGTTTTAGATGCAGAAACCAATAAAACTATTGAGTACAGTGCAAAAATTATTTTTGTCAATGCTTCTACTTTAAATAGTACTTGGTTATTAATGAACTCTGCTACCGATGTTTGGGAAGGTGGTTTAGGAAGTAGCAGTGATGCATTGGGTAAAAACTTAATGGATCACCATTTAGGCGTAGGCGCTGGTGGCTTGGTAGAAGGGTATGAAGACAAATACACATTTGGTCGTCGTGCAAATGGATTTTATATTCCTCGTTTTAGAAATGTAGGAGATGATAAACGCGATTATGTGCGTGGCTTTGGTTACCAAGGAAGTGGTTCTCGTCAAAACTGGAGAAGAGATGTTGCTGAATTTTCTATTGGTGGAAATTATAAAGACGCTTTAACAGAACCAGGTAGCTGGACCATTGGTATGGGTGGCTTTGGTGAAATGTTGCCAGATCCAACCAATAAAGTTACAATTGATAAAACAGTGAAAGATAAATGGGGATTAAACGTATTAAATATTGATTGCGAATTAAAAGAGAATGAAATTAAAATGCGCAAAGATATTTTTGCGGATGCGCAAGAGATGTTAGAAAAAGCAGGCGTTAAAAATGTCTCTGCACATGATGGAGATGGCACACCAGGACGCGGTATTCATGAAATGGGTACAGCGCGTATGGGTAAGGATCCTAAGACTTCTGTTTTAAATGGCAACAACCAAGTTTGGGATGCACCGAATGTATTTGTAACAGATGGTTCATTTATGGCAAGTTCTTCATGTGTGAACCCTTCTTTAACTTATATGGCATTTACCGCTCGTGCTGCCGAATTTGCAGTCAATGAATTGAAAAAAGGAAATTTATAATTTATAATATTTTAAATACTATTTTATGATGAATAGAAGAGAAGCCTTATCAAGAGTAGCACTCATAATGGGAGGAACCGTTTTAGGTGCTGAAGCTTTTTTATCAGGATGTACTACTAGTGCAACAGGATTAAAATTTTCACAAGACGATATTTCATTTTTAAATGAAATCGCTGAAACTATTTTACCTGCAACTGATACACCAGGTGCTAAAGAAGCAAAAGTGGGTGAATTTATGACAGTGATTGTAAAAGATTGTTATGAAGCAAAAGACCAAACAGCTTTTATGGCGGGCATGAAAACTTTAAATGAGGCGTCAAATAAAGCGAATGGCAAAACTTTTATGCAGGCAACAGCAGAACAGCGTCATAGCTTATTAGTGGATTTAGACAAAGAAGCTTCAGCGTTTCAAAAAACAAAAAAACCAGACGAGACCAAGCACTATTTTACTATGTTAAAAGAATTAACCCTTTGGGGATTCTTTAGCTCTGAACTAGGCGCTACCAAGGCTTTACGCTATATCGCAGTACCTGGTAAATATGAAGGCACTGTGCCTTATGTAAAAGGTGAAAAAGCGTGGGCTACTTAGTAAACCATGGGCTGGTTCTGTATTAAATAGAACTTTCAAATTTGAACTCTAAGGGTGCAAAAAATGCATTCGTATTATTAACGGTTGAACTATTAAAACGATTTTATGAACAATTCAAGAAGAAACTTCCTGCGTCAAACGGCATTAGCAGGTGCAGCAATAAGCATGCCATTTGGTAAGGAATTAATGGCAATGGCTGGAAAGTCAAATCCATTTGGTATTCAATTATGGACAGTGAAGCAAGCTTTATATAAAGACACTATGGGTGTATTAAAACATTTATCTAGGTCTGGTTTCAAACAAATAGAAGGTTTTGAAGGAGACTTGGGTATTTTTTGGGGAATGAAAAATACAGAATTGAAAAAAGTATTAGATGATTTAGGAATGACAATGGTTTCTTCTCATTGCGAAGTGACTAAGGACTTTGAACGCAAAGCAGCACAGGCCGCTGAGATTGGAATGAAGTATTTAATATGCCCACATAAAGGAGCGCAAAAATCACTTGATAATTTCAAACAATTCTCTGATGAGTTTAATGCTTGCGGAGAAATTACGAAGAAAAATGGCATTCGTTTTGCTTACCATAACCACGATTATTCTTTTGTACCAATGGATGGAGTAGTACCACAAGATTTAATGATGAAGTCTACTAACCCTGATACTGTTGATTTTGAAATGGATATGTATTGGACAGTGGCAGCAGGCGTAGATCCTATTGCTTACATGAAAAAATTCCCTAACCGTTTCAAATTAGTGCATGTAAAAGATTTAGCTAAAACAGCTAATGGCATTGAGTCTTGCATTATTGGTAAAGGCACTATTGATTATAAATCTTTATTACCTCAAGCAGCTGCTCAAGGTGTAAAATATTATATTGTAGAACAAGAAGCTTATACAGGTACCACTGAATTAGATTGTGCTAAAGATGACGCTGCTTATTTGAAAACATTAAATTGGTAATACACGCTTAGTTTAGTTCTATTGTAAGCCTTAGTATTTTATTTAGTATTTTTGCGAAGTTGAATAAAGCATTATGAAGGAAAACTTGAAGCAACTTGCAAAACAATTGGAAGGGGATCTTTTTTTCGATAAAATGATCAGGACTTTGTATGCAACGGACGCCTCAAGTTATAGAGAGCTTCCGCTAGCCGTGGCCATTCCAAAAACCAAGCAAGATATTTCAAAGCTGATTGCTTTTGCTTCTGCACATCAAACCTCTTTAATTCCAAGAACGGCGGGCACTTCTTTAGCTGGGCAAGTAGTAGGTAATGGTATTATTGTAGATGTCTCTAAACATTTCAATCAAATTCTTGAACTGAATAAAGAAGAAGGCTGGGTGCGCGTGCAGCCTGGTGTAATTCGCGATGAATTAAATTTATTTTTACAACCACATGGTTTATTTTTTGGTCCAGAAACCTCTACTGCCAATAGAGCCATGATTGGTGGCATGGTGGGTAATAATTCTTGCGGATCCAATTCAGTAGTGTATAGAAGTACCAGAGAACATTTAATAGAAGTGAAAGCTTTTTTAAGTGATGGATCAGAAGCGGTTTTTAATAGTATATCTACCGATGAATTTCATTCAAAATGCGAGTTGAATACACTGGAGGGCAGTATATATAAATCGGTTCGTAGTTTACTTAGTAACTATGACAACCAGGTAGAAATAAGAAAAGAGTTTCCTAAAAAATCGGTAGTAAGAAGAAATACAGGGTATGCGGTGGATATATTAATAGATGCCGATCCCTTTACGGCAGGAGGTCCCAATTTTAATTTCTGTAATTTAATTGCAGGCTCGGAAGGTACTTTAGCCTTTATGACAGAGATAAAATTAAATGTTGTACCTGCCCCTGCTAAAGAAGTAGGTTTATTATGTGTGCACTTTAATAGTATAGATGAATCGCTGCATGCGAATTTAATTGGTTTGAAATACAAGCCTAGTGCTAGTGAATTGATTGACCATTATATATTAGAGTGTACCAAAGAAAATACAGAACAAGCTAAGAATAGGTTTTTTGTACAAGGCGACCCGGGCGCTATTTTAGTTATAGAGTTTGTAAAAGAAACTAGGGAAGAAATTTTGGAGTTAACGAGTAAGGTGGAAGCCGATATGCGCGCTGCAGGTTTGGGCTATCATTTTCCTGTATTGTATGGAGCCGATGCTAAAAAAATATGGGCTTTAAGAAAAGCAGGCCTAGGCTTATTAAGTAATTTACCGGGAGATGAAAAAGCAGTGCCAGTGATTGAAGACACTGCTGTAGATGTAGAAGACCTACCTAATTATATTCGTGACTTTAATGAGATATTAAAAAAGCACGGCCTTTATTCAGTGCACTATGCCCATGCGGGTTCTGGCGAAATTCATTTGCGCCCCATTATTAATTTAAAAACCAAAGAGGGAAATCAATTATTTAGAACCATTGCAGAAGAAGTGGCCACACTGGTAAAAAAATACAATGGTTCTTTAAGTGGGGAACATGGAGACGGCCGTTTAAGAGGGGAGTTTATTAAGCAAATGGTAGGAGAGAAAAATTATGCTTTATTAAAACAAGTGAAAAATACTTGGGATCCTAAGCATTTATTTAATCCCAATAAAATTGTAGACACTCCTTCCATGAATTCCATGCTTAGGTATGAGCCAGGACAATTAACGCCTGAATTTAAAACTATATTTCGTTTTCATAAACAAGATATTTTACAACACGCTGAACAGTGCAATGGTTCAGGCGATTGTAGAAAAACACATTTATCGGGTGGTACCATGTGCCCTTCTTTTATGGCCACGCGTGATGAAAAAGATACCACGCGCGCGCGTGCCAATATACTTCGTGAATTTTTAACGCATTCCGATAAACAAAATAGATACGACCATAAAGAAATTTATGATGTAATGAGTTTGTGTTTAAGTTGCAAGGCTTGTAAAAGTGAATGTCCTTCGAATGTGGACATGGCTAAATTAAAAGCAGAGTTCTTGCAGCATTATTACGATGCCAACGGTGTTCCTTTCAGAGCCAGGCTTATAGCTAATTTTACAGCGGCTGCTAAATTAGGGTCCATGGTGCCTAATTTATACAATGCTATTGTAGGTAATATTATTACAGGAAGTATTGTTAAATTAGTATCAGGTTTTGCATTGAAGCGTTCTATGCCAATTATATCAACGCAAACTTTAGAAAGCTGGTATAAAAAAAATTATACAGCCCCTGAAAATCCTATAAAAACAGTGTATTTATTTTGCGATGAATTCACCAATTACAACGATGCAGCTATTGGCATTAAAGCGGTTCAATTATTAACAGCCCTGGGTTATGAAGTGATTATTCCTAAGCATGAAGAAAGTGGTAGAACTTGGTTATCTAAAGGCTTGGTAAGAAAGGCTAAAATTATTGCGAATAAAAATATTGAAAAACTAAGCCATTTGGTGACTGAGGTTAGCCCTATTTTAGGCCTAGAACCCTCAGCCATACTCACTTTCAGAGATGAGTACCCTGACTTAGCTTTGGATGAAAATTTGAACGCCGCTCATCATTTAGCAAAACACAGCTTTTTTATTGATGAATTTTTAGCTGCTGAAATGCAAGCAGGTAATATTAGTAAAGATAAATTCACCACGGGTACTAAGTCAATCTTACTACATGGACATTGTCAACAAAAGGCAGTCAGTGCCTTATCAGATTCTGTAAAAGCACTTTCTTTTCCTACTAACTATAAAGTGGAAACCATTGCTTCAGGTTGTTGCGGCATGGCAGGTTCTTTTGGTTATGAAAAAGAACATTATGAAGTTTCTATGAATATTGGAGAGTTGGTATTGTTTCCCAAAATTAGAGCCAATCAAAATAATTGCACCATTGCAGCCCCTGGCACCAGTTGTCGTCATCAAATTAAAGATGGTACGGGTGAAAAAGCATTACACACAGTAGAAATTCTACACGCTGCTTTAGTATAATTTTAGTTAACTAAGTTTACGCTAAACCTATTTTTATTATTTAAGACGCTGCTGAATTAGTAAAGTATAATTTATTATCACGCTACTGATTTCGGAAAACTTATTTAATTAGTACGCCTTCTTTTTTAATAGCCTCTAGTGCATGGTACAAAGTATCTAAATCGGCAACCGTATTAAATGCATTAATAGAATAACGCATATACACATCATTTTCTTGACGCATAATAGGAATTTCAATTTTATAGTCGATGAATAATTTTCTTTGTAAAATTTCTGGTTCAGGGCTGTTTATTGGAATGCTTATCATTTGACCAATCCACTCACTGGTTAAAGGGCTAATAGATTTTGTGCCAAGTAATTTGTAAAACCTTTCAGCATTGGCAAGCACAATGTCATGACATTTTTTAGAAACGGCTATCCAATTATTTTTCTCCATAAATTCAATAGAAGCTTCCACTGTTAAAAAGGCAGAGAAGTCGCGTGTGCCAATCATTTGGTGATAATCTAAGAAACTAGAATGAGAAGGCTTGAAGGCCTTATAGCCCCAGCTTACAATAAGTGGGTCGCATAAATGTTGAACCGATTTATGCGCGTATAAAAAACTACAACCCTTGGCGGCCATCATCCATTTATGACAGGCACCAGTATAAAAATCGGCTTGTATTTCAGTTAAGTTAAAAGCAATATGTGCTGGCACATGGGCTCCATCCACTATTGTCATTAATCCTTTTGACTTTGCTATTTCACAAATTTCTTTCACAGGAAAAATTAATCCAGTAGCGCTGGTAATATGACTTATAAAAATAGCTTTTGTACTAGGTCTTAGGCCTTCAAAAAAATCTTCAATAAATTTTTCTTTGCTTGTAATGGGTAAATTTATTTTTTGTCTTCTATAAGTAGCTTTATTTTTTTTGCAATAATAATCCCAGGTACGATCACAGGCGCCGTATTCAATATCGGTAGCTAAAATTTCATCCCCTTCGTTTAAAGGAAAGTTTTTCGCAATTAAATTCACTGCAAAAGAAGGGTTGGTGACCATGACTAAATCGTCCTTATCAGGGCATCCAATAAATTTAGCTAGTGCAGCTCTAGACGCTTCCAAGTATTTCACTCCATCAAAGGCTATGAATTGAACGGGCTCTGCCTCTAATACTCTTTGCCAGTTTTGATAAGCATCAAAAATAGGTTTAGGTGTGGCTCCAAAGGATCCAAAATTTAAAAAAGTAATACTGGGGTCTAATAAAAACTGATCACGTAAATTTTCCATGGTGTTAATTTTTGCTTTCTAAAGGTAGTACAAAAAAAACTCGGCTACCAAGGGCAGCCGAGTTATATGTTGAGTAAAGTAAATTAATACTATACACCCAAACTCCAACCATCGCGATATGTTCTTTTAACGTATTGATTCGCTTCGTCGAAATTGGTGATCTTCATGTTTGGACCATCCCATAACAATTGAATGTTTCTTCCAGGATAAGTAGCACCGCCTTTTTTATCGCTTGACTTAATATCATAACTTCTGATAGCTAAATTTCCCATTAATACAGACTCTGTTAAAGGACCTGCAATATCAAAATGAGAACTTAAAGCTTTTGCTTCTTTACTACCAGGACCTGCGATACAAGCTTCTACCCATGCAGAGTAGTGTCCGCCTTCTCCACCTTTTACTCTATCTATAGTTTTAGGTACTGAAGTGGTTTTAGTTAAGTTGGTAGGTAATAATTGAGGATTCACTCCATAAGTGCCAGCCATCATTTTTCCTTTAGTACCTTCAAAAATTACACCATTACCTCCATCACCCATAATTTCATTAGGGCCTAATTCAGCTGGACGCTCTGGTTGAATACCGCCATCCATCCAATGTAATTTTACATTTGGCTTTCCGTTTTGTCCTTGGAAAGTTAAAGTAATATGAGAACCCATTGGACCAGAATCTGGTGCATATAATTTTTGCCAAGGAGCTGTATAACGAGTAGCAACACTACACTCTGCAGCAATAGGATACCCTAAGCCACAAACTGCAAACGCAGGAGCCATAATATGACAAGCCATATCACCTAATGCGCCGGTTCCGTAATCCCACCATCCTCTCCAGTTAAATGGAAGTAATCCTTCGAAATAATCTTTTTGAGGAGCTGTTCCTAACCATAAATTAAAATCTAATTCTGCAGGTATAGCAGTTGGTGTAGTTAATACAGGACGGTTTACACCTTGAGGCCAAACGGGTCTATCGGTATAACAATAAATAGTATGAACATCTCCAATCAATCCAGCAGCATGCCAGTCTTGTAACATACGAACGCCATCTCCAGAAGAACCTTGGTTACCCATTTGTGTAACTACATTATAATCATGTGCAGCCTTGGTCATAATACGCGCTTCATAGATATCATGCGCCATAGGTTTTTGAACATAAACATGTTTACCTAGTTGCATGGCAGCCATTGCTTGCACACCGTGCATATGATCGGGTGTAGAAACAGAACAAGCATCGATATGCATATGTTCTTTGTCTAACATCTCTCTATAGTCTTTATAGTATTTTGCTTTTGGATATCTTTCACGACTTTTTACAGCTTGTCTGTCATCAACATCACATAAAAAAGCAATATCTGCTTTACCACTACTGTAGAAAGCAAATAAATCACTTTCACCTTTTCCGCCGGCACCAATACCAGCTACTTGTAATTTATCACTTGGTGCGGTAAATCCTTTACCACCTAATACGTGTCTCGGCAAAATGTAAAAGCCTCCTAATGCAAGCGCAGAATTTTTAATAAAATCCCTCCTGGTGTTGTCTGATTTTTTCTTGGACATAGCAAATCGTTATTTGGTTTATAATCGTTGTTGAAATGAGTATGTTAAATTATCAAAAAAATCGGAATTTTCAGAATTATTTTGATAAGCGAATAAATGCCAGCTTGCTTTCATAAATTAGGCTTAAATTGCCTAATAATCATTGCTTATGTCTACTACCATTCATAACCTTCGTTCGTATTTTGCCTCGGGTGCTACCCAGTCTTATGCCTTCAGAATTCAACAGTTAGAACGCTTAAAAAAGGCAGTTTTAGAGTCGGAAAAACAGTTGTATCAAGCGCTTTATGCCGATTTAAAAAAAACCGATGAAGATGCCTGGGCTACTGAAATAGGATTTTTTTTAAGTGAATTAAACTATACCATTAAACATTTGAAAGACTGGATGGAACCAAATTCGGTTGCTACTAATTTGGTCAATATGCCTTCTTCTAGTTATACCATCCAAGAACCTTTGGGTGTGGTTTGTATTATTGCTCCATGGAACTATCCTTTTCAATTATTATTTACGCCCTTAATTGGCGCTATTGCGGGTGGAAATTGTGCGGTCTTAAAACCATCTGAGTTTGCGCCTGCTACAGCAGCGGTAATGCAAAAAATAATTCATTCTTTATTTCCTGATAATTATATGATGTATTTAGAAGGAGATGGCGCTACGGTACTTCCACCATTACTTACTGAAAATAGGTTCGATCATATTTTTTATACAGGCAGTACCATGGTGGGAAAAATTATTTACAAATTAGCAGCAGAGCAATTGGTGCCAGTGACCTTAGAGTTAGGAGGGAAGAGCCCTGCAGTGATTTGTTCAGATGCGAATTTAAGAGTGGCTGCGCGTCGTTTAGCCAATCCTAAATTTTCTAACTGTGGTCAAATGTGTATTGCACCCGACTATATATTAGTACCTACTCATTTAAAAGATAATTTAATTAAAGAATTAATTATTGCACTTCAAGCATTTTATGGAGTAGATGCAGAAAACTCAGAACATTATGGTAAAATAATTAATGATAAACAATGGTTGCGTCTTACTTCTTATTTAGGAGAGGGTGAAATTGTGTATGGAGGAAGGTCTAAAAGAGAAAAATTATTTATTGAGCCTACTATTTTAACCGGCGTTCATGCAGATGCAAAAATTATGCAGGATGAAATTTTTGGCCCCATCCTTCCAATTCTAACTTATGAAAATAGGGAAGAAGCTTTAGCGGTTATTCAAAAAAATCCTAACCCATTAGCCTTCTATGTTTTCACTGAAAATAAAAATGATGAAGCCTATTGGTTAACCAATGTACCTTCAGGAGGTGCTTGTGTAAACAATGCAACTATGCATATTACCAATCATGAATTACCCTTTGGTGGTAGGGGTTTTAGCGGAACAGGAGGCTATCATGGTAAATTAAGTTTTGATACTTTTACCCATACGAAGTCGGTATTAAAAACACCTACTTGGATAGATCCTGGTTTTAAATACCCACCTTATAAAGGCAAGGCTTGGTTATTGAAAAGGTTGATAGGATAGATTAACTGAGTAGCCATTAATTTTTCCAGTGTATAATTTAAAATAAGGTAGATTGAAAAATAAAAAAAATGTTATGATAAAAATTGCCATCGCTTTAGGTGTTTTAGTTACTACAACACTACTTATGAAAAAACAAGGCATGTCTTATCGCCAATCTATATTGAAAACAATTTACCCTGCTATTATGTGGACGAGTAAGGGAGCAGGTAAAAAACAAATTCAGTTTAATAAAGATAATAAAACCCCCCTTGTTTCTTTTTATAGTTTAACTACGAAAGATATCAATGGCAAGGATTTTAATTTTGCTTCTTTGAAAGGAAAGAAAGTATTAATAGTAAACACTGCTAGTGATTGTGGTTTCACCGGACAATACGAAGCGCTTGAAAAATTACAAGAAAAATATGCCGAAAGTCTTGTAGTGGTTGGTTTTCCTGCCAATGACTTTAAAGAGCAAGAAACCAAGGACAATGAAAGTATTGCTGCTTTTTGCAAGAAAAATTATGGCGTAAGCTTTCCTTTAATGGCTAAGTCAATCGTTATAAAAAAGAATCATCAAAACGAAGTGTTTAAGTGGTTGTCGGATAGGTCTATTAATGGCTGGAGTCATCAAGAGCCTGCTTGGAATTTTTGTAAATACTTAGTGGATGAACAGGGGACACTTACCCATTATTTCCCTATGACAGTAGACCCACTAGACGCTTCAGTAATTGAAGCGATTGAAAAAAAGTAATAGCTGGTATTTAAAAATAAGTTGAAAACTAATTAATAGGGCAGTGCTCGTGGTAGTTTTCTAAAACAATCTTACCCGATTCAATCACAATGTCTTTGTACTTTTCTTTAATCTCATCTAAGATTTCTTCTATCTCATTGGGCGCAGTAATACGTACCAATTTATTTCTATACTCTTTAATATTAGGAAGCCCTCTTAAATAATTAGCATAATGTCTTCTCATTTCATTAATGCCTGCAATAGGTCCTTTCCACTCCATGGATTTTATTAAATGTTGTCTCGCTACTTCTACACGCTCTTCTATAGTAGGGTCGGCTCTTCTTTCTCCTGTTTCAACAAAATGTTTTATCTCTCTAAATATCCAAGGATAACCAATGGCAGCGCGACCTATCATAATACCATCTAGGCCGTATTTATTTTTATATTCCAAAGCTTTTTCAGGAGAATTAATATCGCCATTTCCAAAAATGGGAATATGTATGCGCGGGTCGTTTTTTATCTCACCAATTAAAGTCCAATCGGCTTCACCTTTATACATTTGTACTCTAGTGCGTCCATGAATGGCTAAAGCTTTTACACCTACATCTTGTAATCTTAAAGCTACTTCATGAATATTTTTAGTACTCTCATCCCAGCCTAATCTTGTTTTGACAGTAACCGGTAGGTTGGTACTTTTCACCACGGCCTCTGTTAAGCGTACCATTAAATCTAAATCTTTTAAAACACCAGCACCTGCACCCTTAGTCACTACTTTTTTTACAGGGCAGCCAAAATTAATATCAATTAAATCGGGGTTGACAGTGTCTACAATTTTGGTACAAAGGGCCATGGCCTCTTCATCACCACCAAAAATTTGAATACCAATGGGACGCTCGTAATCAAATATGTCTAGTTTTTGTCTACTCTTAATGGCATCACGAATTAAACCCTCACTACTAATAAATTCGGTATACATGAGGTCGGCCCCGTTTTCTTTACAAACGGCTCTAAAAGGCGGATCGCTTACATCCTCCATAGGAGCGAGTAATAGCGGAAAATCGGGTAATTGAATAGGGCCTATAGAAACCATATGAATTCATTATCTTGCATCTAACTGATACGATTGCAAATGTACCAATTATTTGATATGAGACCTCCTATGCGAATGGCCCTTTTTTTAGGCTTAACAGGAATTGGCATGATACTAGGGGCCTTAATTAGTTTTTCTATTGT
>Ga0222712_10002812_pt1 | contig 19546 bp, 14 predicted proteins | sample C33_657DmetaG_FD_165043 | JGI IMG/M metagenome (GOLD analysis project Ga0222712, IMG submission 165043) | Estuarine water microbial communities from San Francisco Bay, California, United States - C33_657D | ecosystem: Environmental > Aquatic > Marine > Unclassified | place: USA: California... | reverse complement strand
ACTTCTTGATAAGGTCGTTCTTTAATTCTTCTACAGAAGCTTTTTCTGCAGCTACTTTCTTACCAAGTTCTGTTAACCAGTACTTAGTAACTAAAGATAATTTCTCCTGAATAAGTCCAGAAGCAACTTTCTCACCAGTTTGTTGGTTTGTTAAACCGTTAAGTTCTGCATCTAGATTGTAGAACTCAAACAATTTTAAAGAAATTTTTTCCATTGTTTTTTAAATTTTTAGATTAATCTGTTACAAATATAACAAATATATACAAATCTAGTACCAAACAAGTTATCCACAAATGTTAGTGACTAATTGACAGATAAGTAATCTAAAACAGAATTTTTAACCAAACTATATTCTTCTTCTGTAATCAGTAACCAAGCATCTCTATCTTTTGCAGCATGCAAAACTTCAATCATATGCCCACCTTGACTATGTAAAAAAAGCTTTTCAGTTGGTAGATCATTGACTTGTTGAAAAAAAGTTTTCTCTGAATCTAACTTAAAGTAAGAATTGTTGAATTTGTAATACGATACCATATTTTATTATTTTAAATTTTAAACTAAACAAGAGTTTCCAGTATAAGATAACCCAGATGCCTCTTGTGCACAAACCCCCCAACCATAATCTTGGTATCCATATTCCCAAGAAGCACCACTATAACATGGCACCCATCCATAATAACCATAATAATAAGCAGTATAATAGTAACAAGTTAATGAAGGTGGGCCATACCCATAGAATTCACTCATAGAATCTGGAGTTCCAAAACCTACACTTGAACTTAAACCACGTAAACTATAACCATAATAGCCAGTTGCAGCACCTACAGCATTTCTAATTTCGGACATACTTATTGGTCCACTTGTTTGTAAAGGCATATATAAAGATATTAATTATTTTGATTTATTCATCCCTCCAAAAGTATAACTTGTAGAAATTTGTGTAGTATACCAATTGGTAAAATTAGTTGTATAAGTTATTTCAGGTCTATTTACATATGTTATTAAAGCATATCCTCCACCTGGAGAAACAAAAACTCCACCAGGAATACCTCCAGCATAAGGAGGAACTGGATTTGTATTAAAACTACTCCAGCTAACACCATAGTTAGTTGAATAGTAAAATTTATTTACACTATCTGTATTATTTATAAAAGCAACTAACATGTATTGACCTGATGTTGACATGCTACAATAAAGAGGTCTCATGTCTTCTTCATAAATCTTTTGTGAAGTACCGGCACCATAATTATTTGACCAGTTAATTGCACCTTGACCAAGTGTGTTACCTGTACCGTATGAAGACATTCTTGTAAATAACTGATATTGTCCAGTACTATTTATTGCAACATCAGTCCAATATCTATTAGTATAATCACCTGATACACTAAATGTACTACCATAATTTGTAGAACGAATTATTCTAGCACCCCAGCTAAATGAGCTATTTTGTTTATTTATAACTGCAGTAACATACTGACCATTGCCTGAAACATCAATTTTAGCATATGGCGGAGCTTCTATATAATCTGAACTACCTAACACATACTGATATGCTAATGTCCAAGTGCTACCATAATCACTTGACTTATAGATAAGAGGATTAATTACATTTCCACCATATGTAATAACAAACATATATTGTCCATCAGTAGACATTGCTGTACCACATAAATAACCAGAATAAGGACTAGAAGGAAGTGTTATAGTTGTATACGATGATCCATAGTTATTTGATACACGTAATGTTGTTGATGTATATGAAACTAAAACATATTGACCACTTCCACTTCTTGAAACACTAAAACCATATATACTAGTATCATTAGTCCAATTATATCCACCATCATCAGAATACATTAATGTACCATATTCTGGTGTTTTAAAATAATTAGTTGTTGTATCATTTATTGCATATATTCTTCCACTATAACCAGCTATATCATTTTTAGTAACTAACTGATTACTTGTTTTATTAGCATATGAAGGATTAGTAATATCTACATTAACATAAGTAAAAGCATCAGCTTTAGTAATAGCTTCTTTAGATGATGGTATTCCAGTTTTAGCTGTTAAAGCTCCACTATTTACTCCATCAAGTAAATTTTCAAAAGTCACAATTTGTTTATTTCCTAAACTAGACCAACTCATATTTTATTTAATTTAGCTTCTAGTTCTGCAATGCGTTTTTCTAAAGCTGCAATCTTAAGTGTATGCACATCTACATAGTTTACTACTAGTTTATCTGTACCCTCTACAGCATCTGGTAAAATCTTTTTTATCTGTTGTGCTGAATAGCCATATCTAATCTGTGTATCACCTTTTCTTGTAAACTTAATTACATCTATACCTTCTATAGAAACAGATGGATTAGTTTCTAATACATTCTTAAATCTTACATCTGAAAACTCAAAGTAAGCTGTTGCAGTTACACCTGCACTTCCTATACTTATTACATCAGTCCAAGTAGTTGAGTTTTCTCTATATTGAAACCATAATTTACCATCACTGTTTCTTCCTTGCAACTTTGTTGCATAACCATTTCCAAAGTTTGAAGAATACAATATAAGTTCTGAGTTTAATGCAGAACCAGTACCAATAGTCATTGCAGACTTATCTACAAAAACAGCTTCAGTATTAGATGCAACTAAAACCAATCTACCACTACTTCTAAATTGTCCTATGAGAGCGTTATATCCGTCTGTAGGAAATAATCTAAGAGCAGCCGTATTGCTAGCACCAGCAGCAGTAATGTCAACGTGTGGTTCTACAGAATAAAACAAAGCAACATCATTGGTACTAGCTGATGTATTAACAGTAAGTGTACCTGTCATTGTATCACCAGTTCTTACAACCCAGTTACCATAGTTACCAAGGTCATTGCTAAACTGTGATAAAGCAGTTGGTCTACCAGATACATTTGTCCAAGCAACTGATCCTGTACTATCAGAATACCCTACTCTAGCTTCAGCGTGAAAAGTATCACCGTTGTATCCTCTTATAAACCAATGAGATCCTGTCCAATAAGTTTGTACTGAATAGTCACTATCATCATCTCTTCTATATAAACGCGTTACACCACGTGAGTTTCTTGTGTCACTATTTAGTGAAGTATTATAAGTAGTAAGTACTGCACCTGATAGTGATGTAATGTAACCAGGTCCGTTTGTTAACTGATTAAGGTTTGTAAGATTACCAGCATGCCATATCGTATTACCATTTACTTTAGCACCATCCCCACTAGGAACAGATATGTTAAACCAATCATCAGCATCATTAGTAAGGTATACTTCTAAAGACATGGCTTCACCAGAACGAGCAATTAATCTCATTCCTGCTGTATCACCACTACCTCCAAATACATCATTTGGAAACTTAAGACCATTAGCTGCACCTTCTTTTAGAATGATTGCACCTGTCATAGTTCCGCCAGATAAAGCTAATCCACCAAGTCCGGCTAATGTGTATATGGGAAGTGTCTGCCATGACTTATCACCTCTCCAATATTGGGCAGTAGTTCCTGCAGTAATTGGTGGTTCATAGTTTGTAGACACACTTATTACACCTGAAGTTATTGTAACTCCTGCACCTATCTTAACTCCACCTAAAATTGTAGCTGTAGCAGTAGGTAATGTATAAGTATTTGCACCTGATATAACACCATTAGCATCTATTGTAATAGTAGTACCATCTACTTTTACCCCACCTAATACAGTTGTACTAGCAGTTGGTAAACTGTATACAGGTAAATTTTGCCATGTTTTATCTCCACGCCAATACTGACTAGTTGTACCTGCAGCTATAGATGGCTCTTTACTATCTAATGCAGTTTGTAAACCAGTAACATTAGCTATTGAATGAGTATGACCTATTAATGAAAATAAACCATCAGCTTGTACTTTAGTATAGTACAATACTTTCTGTGCTGCCCATATCGGATCTGTCTCTACGGCAATAGGTGTATAAGTAAGAGCAGTAGTTACATCAAGTGCTGTAAGCGTTACTGCTCCAGTGCGAGTGTTAAAACTACTGACGCCATTAAACTCATTTTGATACTGAGGAATATTAATTACACCAGTAAGTGCATTATATGTAGCCGGACCAGTACTTCCTACAGTAGTTACTGATAAAGCAGCTCTAGCTCTAGCATTGCTAAAGTAAAGGTTTGTTTTTTCCTTTACCATATCAGTATCATAGTCTCCAGGTAAAGCTGTAATAGCACCCTGTCTACCAAATACAGAAGTTACATCTGTATTGCTAATTAATAGATTAGTAGCTACTTTAGATATAAGACCACCCACTCCTGCTACTAACACGTGTGTAGGTGTGTTAACAGTAATAGGATAACTACCTGCAGCTATTCCTGCTGGAAAATATATATTGCCGTATGAGTCAGTATTGGCCAAAACTTATATTATTTATTCTGTGTTAATAAGTCTAACTTATTTTTAAGATCTTCTATCTGAGTCTGTTGTTCTTTAATAGCTTCAATAAGTACTCCTACTATATTACCATAAGATACACCATAGGTATCTATATCAGAAGCATAAGTAACAACTTCTGGTAATACTTCATTTATTTCTTGAGCAATTACACCAGTTTGTCTACCTTTTGCTTCTTCACCAATCTTAGTATAATAGACACCACGCATCTGAGTTACTTTATCAATAGGATTATCTATTGTTGTAACATCTGTTTTTAAACGAGCATCAGAATATGCAACAATATCACCTTCGGCATATAAACTACCTCCAACATAGGCTCTATAAGATCCTGATGTTGTACCAGTTGTCATAGCAAAACAGTTATTAGCTCTATGATAATAATACTGCCAACCGTTAGCATTTTGAGAATAGGCTCCTCCATTACCATTTTCATACATAATATTATTATAGTATCCTTGTGGATCTATAATATTTAATCCAGAATAACCATTTTTTGCACCACCCCAAATTTGCCAACTTCCATGTGTTGCTTCAGTTCTTGCAAAGTGTACTGCATAATCTTGTTGATATAATCCACATGAACCATATACTCTAAACCAGTTATTTGCATATACAGCTCCAAATGAAGGGTTTGTTTTATCAAAACCAGAAAGATTAGTAGCTGTTGTTGCAGTAGACGCAGATCCGGCACTATTAGCATAGTTTACAGATTGTGATCCAATATTTGCTGAAGAAATAGCATACGCCCAAGATTGAAAAGTACCTGAACCTTGATAGCTTCTAAACCATAAAAGATTATCATAATAACTCATGGCTACTTGAAATCCATGATAGTTTCCTTGATTACTATGTCTTACATTTATAGAATTGTACCATGTTGTACTAGGCCAGTTTGATCCACCACCATCATTTTCATAAAATCCAGAGTTTCTCCACTCGTTAGCATTACTATGAGAAGCTATTAATGATCCAGAAGTCATCCAGCTTGGTCTTCCTGATACGTTACCCCAAGCAACACTACCAGCAGAACCAGCAGATCCTGTAATGCTTATTCCCCAGCTACCACCATTATTCTCAATTAGTCTATTACCATTTGCAAATGCAGAACCATTAGCTGTAATAGTTCCTCTTGCCCAAATGTTAGATGAAATAGCCGCATAAGTTAGACCATTAACCATAATCATCATACCGTGGTCATTTAAATATCCAGCTTGACCACCTGCATTCGGATGTCCCCAGGATATACCATAAAGATTACCTGGTGAAGTACCATCTATTGCTAATTTATAAGCGTTACCCATTGAGTACACACCTTGAAATCTAGTAGAAGAATAAACTCCAACTATAGAGTTACCGTAGTTTTGATCCATGATTAAGTCTCCACTACTAGTCATTCTTAAAATCCAGCTTCTTGAATTATTTAAGAAACCAATCTCATTAGAACTATTAGCATATACATACCCTCTATTAGTGCCTTGTGTATTTAAAACAATGGAAGATTCTGAAGCATGTCCAGATCTAATGTACATATCTGCAGAATCTTTAGGATATAAATGCCATCCATTATTAGGCCAGTGTAAACCTGTACTATTATCTTGATGATATGCCCAACCTATATTTCTTGTTCCATCAGAACCAGTGTAAAAATGTACAGTAGAATTATAATATAAATTAGTATGAGTATGAGAAGAAGCAGCCCATCCTCCGTAATTACCTAAATCATTTGTAAACTGACTTAAAGCAGTAGGTCTGCTAGATACATTAGTCCAAGCAATACTACCACTAAATGTAGGAGCGGTTACTGTTCCAGGAAAACTTGTATTACCAGAACCATCTAATAATGTAGCAGTTCTTGTAAGAGAACTAAATACACCAGTATATTGTCTAACATAAATCGGTTCTGTACCATCATCAGCTGTAGCAATTTCTACCCATCCTGCATTAGATCCTCCACCAACTCTAATTCTAAAAAAGTCATTATCTGCTATAGCAGCATATACTAAGTTTGTATCTCCATTAGCTCCAATAGTTTGACTTATTGCAGCTGCAGTACCAGAAGACGTAATATATCCAGACGGGTTAGTAGAGTTGTAAGGAGTATATCCAAGTGCAGTAGTTACATTAGAACTTGTGATTCCAGTAATGTATCCGCTAGGATTAGTATTGTTATATGGTGTGTATCCTAAAGCTGTAGTTACATCAGCAGAACTAAGTGTAATTGCACCAGTACGAGTGTTAAAGCTTGTTACTCCAGATGCAATACTCCATGATCTATCCGCAGATAAGTCATAACCTACTCCATTTATTGTAATAGTTCTACTATTAGTAACTGGTGTATACCCTAAAGCAGTTGTTACTTGACTAGATGTTATTCCTGTTAAGTATGTAGAATTATCATATGATATAGTAGTACCTGATATCTTTACAAATCCTGTACCACTTAATGACGCTTGTTTACCGGCTAATGCCGTAGTAACTGTAGATGCAAAATTAGCATCGTCACCAAGAGCAGCTGCTAACTCATTAAGTGTGTCAAGAGTTCCAGGTGCAGCATCAATAAGATTGCTAATCTGTGTGCCTACATAACTTTGTGTAGCATACGTAGAAGAATCAATTGTTCCATTAGCTTTTAAAAAGCCTGTACTAGCTCCACCTGTTACTACAAAACTAGATGCTTGTATAGAGCTGTTTGCAAAAACTGCTCCGTTAAGTTGTATCTTATGTGTTGCAGCTGTGGCTCCTGTTAAGTTACCTTGTCCGTTAGCTAAACCAGGACCTATCATTACGTTGCCGTAAATAGCTTCTGATATAAAAACATAGTTGCCTCCAGCATTAGATGGATTACCTATCTGAAAATAAGATCCAGACTCATATGGCAAAAGTCTAAATAGTTTAGATGATCCAGAAGTATCATAACTTATCTCAAAATTCTTAGTACCATTTTTGAGTAAGTATAATGCATTAATATCAGCTGAGCTATCTATACCAATAGAACCATCATTAATATTAGTATGTAAGTATAAAGCATAGCCTGATACAGGAGCTCCGTTAAGTCCTATAATACCTGTTTCATCATACTGTACTACATTAAGTATATGGGAGGTCTTCCTTTGTTTGTTCATTATCTTTAATTATTATTATTCTATTTTTTAATATGTAGCATATGTTGAATTTATAGATACACTACTATCAGGAACAACAATTGCACTACCATCAGCATTTAACATATGATTTACTCTATAACCAATCCACATCCCGTTTACTTCTGGATTACTTGTATAACCTATTGCAATATATCTTCCACCTGCATAGTTTAAATCTACAATATTCATATCACAGCCTCCACCTTTATACATACCTGTAATGCCTGCAGATCCATTTGTTGATGAGTAGTTTTTCATAATCCAAAAAGAAGACATATTCCAACACGTATAAGATGCTGCATTCATATGGCCACTAAGTGAAAATCCAGCTACATTATTTAAATCACAAACAAGCAAATAGTTTCTACTATAAGCAGTATTAAGATTAGGAGATAAATTACCTACATACGAGTTACCACTAAATACCCTTGTATTATGTTTTATATATCCATAGAATACAGATGACTGATCTCCTCTAAAATCAGCAACATTTACAGGAGCTGCATTTCCACTTCCGCCAGCATAAGCTCTGATTCTTAATGTATTAGTAACAGCTGCTCCAGCTGTTACAGTTGCATCTATACCAATCCATCTATTTGCAGTAGAGTTGCCACTTTGTAGATCAGAACTATATCCATACTTTATTAAGTTTTGAAAGTTTCCATCAACACCAGATGTTGTACAGTATTTAGCTATTTCTCCTTGTACAGATAACGTAGATGCTGGATTTGTAGTACCAATACCAGTATTACCATAATAAGCATTTAAGTAAGAGTTACCATTACCAGCTAAGTGTACGTTTGTAGTTCCTGTTGCATATCTTAATTGAATAAAAGCTCCTACTCCAGACCCACCACCTATTAATACTATATCACCTCCACCTTGAGCACCAACACCTAAATAACTAGCTACTGATAAATTATAAGCAGGATTTGTAGTACCAATACCAACGTTTCCAGAATTAAGGATTGTCATTTTAGTAGACAACGCTCCACCTCCAGAACTTACTCTAAAATTAAGGCGGCCTTCATAACTTACTCCAGCTACTGAGTCTAAATAAGAGTCAACATAAGGATAATTATAAGCAGTAGATATTTGAGTATAATAGTTATTACTACCAGCACCTACTTTAACAGTTCCTCCATCAGTTCTAAAATCAGTGTTTGAATATATTCCCGTAGCAGTAACACTACTAGAAAAAGTAGCTGCTCCTGCTGATGTTAATATAAACCTATTAGAGAAAGTAAAACTACCTGCAGGACTTCTTTTTATAGCAAATGTATCTGCTTCTGTTTCATTCCCACCTATGTTTATTAACCAAGAAGGAAGTGCTGAATTACCTTGACCTGATTCATTTGAGTTAGTATTAGTTAAGATTGCTGTATTATTATAAACTGAATTATAACCAACGTTACTTCTTATAGTAGTATAAGCACTATTATATCCTAATAACTGAATATATCTTTCTGTACCTCCTGATGTTATTGTTAATGTACCAGTTAATGTACCTCCACTAAGAGCTAGTTTAGTTGCAATACTATTAGTTACAGTAGTAGAGAAGTTAGCATCATTACCTAATGCAGCAGCAAGCTCATTTAGAGTATCTAAGGCTCCAGGAGCTGCGTTAACTAAGTTACCGATCTGTGTAGTAACATAGGACTGTGTAGCATAGGTTGCTCCACCACTAGTTAATAAACTACCGGTCACAGTAAGGTTAGCTGGTAATACAATATTACCACTAGCATCATAGCTGATGAGATTTCTTAAAAAACCTGTATCTTTAGTATTACCCATATTATTCCATTCTTAAAAAATAAATTGTTCCATAAGCTGTAGCACCACTACTATAATAAGAAGTACATCTTACTAATAAAGAATAGGTACCATTGGCACTGCTAGTAGTAAATTCAAAACCGCCAGTATTCCATCCGTTATCTTGATAACTTACATTACCAAAATTTGATACACCGTATGCTGGAGAAGTCATAGCCATCATATAGTTAGCTGTATCTTTAGAAGCAGCATCTCCAAGTGTTACCCAGAAATAACCTTTAACATCATTTATGTTTGATAATATAGTTCTCCAGTTATTATCACATGGAGATGTTATATTAATACTACTGTAGCCTAAAGGAATACCAGCTCCAGATGGAGAGCCCGCAGACACACTTGCCCAAGCTTCTGGTTTTAAATTTCTACCAAATACAGTGTCTGTAGAATATACATTACCACTAACATGTACTCTATGAGATGGGCTTGTTGTGCCAAATCCTACGTTAGAAAGAAAATAAGAAGATGTTCCAGCATAACCTGATAGTCTTGTAACAATATTATCAGCTCCAGTTCTTAATTCTAAATATCCATCTGCTCCAGATTGATACACTCTAAATAATTTTGCAGAACCTCCACTATATCTACCTACAAATAAATCATTACCATCAGCAGCTGCTTTAACTTCAGAATATGAGCTAAAAATACTACCATAAGTTGTTGCACTACCATTCTTATTCATACTAAATGAACTAGATGGTGATGATAGTCCTGATGAAACATAGCCACTTAAAGGTGACCATTGTAATCCATTATGACCATATGACTCACAATATACCGCTATAGATTGCTCACCACCTACCCAAAACCCACTTACATAACCTTCAAGATAAATGTAGTCACTATCAGTTGTAACTCTATAACTAGTAAAAGGTGTATTTAAATAACTTTCAACTTTACTAACATGTATTGTATTACCCCAATCTTTATAGCCAAATATAACATCTTGTGCTGGATTTAAGTAGTTACCAGTTGCTGCTACTGTAACTTTAAAACCACCTCTTGGTCCATATCCAGTAGGGTTTTGATTACTTCTTGCTAGTTTATACCAACCTGTATAAGTAATACCGCCTTGAAAAGAAGGTCCACCAGAGTTGATTTGAGCATAGTCACCACCATTTCTTCCATCTAATAAATCAGCATCTAAACCACTTCCACTACCGTCATTATTATCTCTCCAAATAGTACCACCTGCATATGTTAAAGTATTAGTATCTATAACAAGATTATTTCCACCACTTCTGCCTATTGATATTGCACCACCATATGAAACCATATATAATGGCCTACCTGCTGATTCTATTCTACAATTTGATCCATCCCAAAGACCAATTGACATTCCATTACTACCACCATCGTTAACAACTATTCTTGCTCCTGAATACGTTAATGTTAACTGACCAGTAAGTGTTCCACCAGATAAAGCTAGTTTAGTAGCTATACTATTTGTAACTGTAGTAGCAAATGAAGCATCATTATTAAGAGCAGTAGATAACTCAGCTAGAGTATCCAGAGCAGTTGGTGCTGCATTGACTAGATTAGATATAGCAGTATTTACATATGTTTGAGTAGCTGCTTGTGCACCACCTGGCATAATAAGATTACCGGTCATGACAATATCACCACTTCCATTAACGGAAATGTAATTTATTAACTCAGCTATCTGTGTATTTTTTCCCATTTGCTATATTAATCTTAATGTTTTATTTACGGTACTACAATATCAAGACTACCATCCCAAGGATCTGGAGACTCTTGATTAGACCAAGCTCTAACTGCATTTATAAAGTTACTCATCTTTAATAACTCTTGCTCATTTCCTTCTCTTAATACATTAGACTGTTTCCAAGACGGGTAGTATTTATAGATATGTTCTTGTGCAAAGTTATTAATTTCAGACTGTTCCCATATAATATAAAGCTCTTCATCTGTTTTTGTATGAACTAATACCGGAGGATCTTGTGTAAAGTCATATACCTGCTTAAGCTTTAGTAAGTCTTCTTTACAAGAAATCCCCTTATTTTCTTTTGGTCCATCCCAAACACAGTTTCCGTATTCTATAATTTTCATAACTATATGTTTTAAACTCCTGATGTACCTAATTTACCATGAAGAATATATACCATATCTACAATTCTTATTCTACTACGAGCATCAGTATTACCTCCCCAATTTATTATACGTAAAGTATCTGAACTACCAAAAAGTCCACCTGCATAATTTGCTAAACAATACCAACCACCATATGCTCCTCCTGCATAATATTGTCCACTTACTTTAAAATTAGCAAATGATCCTAAAGTATTTGCACTATCTCCTAATGTTCTTGGTTCACTATAATTGGGAGATGGAGAGTTAGTTGTTTGATAAGAGTGATAAGCACCAGCTTGATTACGTAACATTGCAATATGAGCATAAGAGTAATCTTCACCTGGATGTGGACTATCACCAACACCTATTTGTGCCCATAAAGATATTCTACCAATATCACCTATTGCTGTTCCAGTACCAGTTCTTCTACCATAGTTAGAATCATGAACTTTATTCATCCAAGTATCGTGATGAGGAAACATTGGTAGTGATATATCAACATAAGCATTTCCCCCTGAAGCTGCTCCAGGAGCATAATCATCTGATGAATCAAATAAAGCAGTATGAGCTGTTGAATCATTATACCTTGGATTTATAGTAATAGTACCAATATTAGTTGCACTATGTTGTACAATAGGTATTGGTATTTGCATAAAACCAAGTGGTAATCCTGATTGACTTACTATAGATGATGTTCTTATAGGCATATTATATAATTTCTTCTAGTTTAATTTTATACTTCTTTCCACTTCTATTATTTAACATAAAGATTTCAGTCTCACCTTCTTGTAATGTCCAGTCTCCCCATGTACCGTCAACATCATTTTGTTTACCTTTATTAGATAAGTGCAAGTCAGTTGTGTAAACATTGGCCCATCTAGCTGTAGTTGAACCTAAATTCATTGATGCATCTACACCTGGAAGTAAATTTCCTGTACTAGTAATAACTACTTTTTCACCACCACCAGCTGTGTAAAAAACAAATCTTTCATCTTGGTTCCAATACCTTATTCTACCTGCATAATCTCCACCGTCACCTTTACTAAAATCAATCCAACTTCCGTATATATTTTGAGTAGCTAAGTCAATAAAAGCATATACTCCATTATAGACACCAATATTAACAGATGGAGCTGATGGTGTATTATTAGCTTGACCTTGAGATGTTATATACATTCCACCTCCAAGATATCCTGTTGTAGCAGTTATTGTTGCAGTAGCTATAGCATCCCCAGTAGATGAAATTGAAAATCTTTCTGTTCCTGATGTATTTACTGGTACAGATCCATTTCTTATACTAAGTTTAGCAGCATTATTCATGATCACCCAGCCTTCACCTCCGGTTCTCATCAAGAATAATCTAGCACTATTATTTGAATCTGCTGCATCTGGATTTAATATTAATCCATTAGCTCCAGAAGAAGTTATATATAGTGGTTTATCAAAAGTAAACTTACCACCACTTATATCATTGCTAAATGCTAAATCTGTACCATTATGTTGTATATAACCCCATCTAGTTCCACCACCACTATTTGAAAATCTTACATATGAAGTGTTTTGATAATCAATATAACTACCTTGCGATATTATATTACCACTAAAAGTAGCAGCACCATTGGTATAATCAACCCCAAGCCATTTAAAAAATCCAACCCCAGAATTATATCTCCAACCAGAAAGATTACCACTTGTGTCTAACTGCCAGTTAAAATATCTATCTCCTGCAGCATTTACTAATGCCAAAGCATCGTTTGCTGTATTTGAACCATCTTTTTTAACTAATACGCTATTTGAAAAAGTAGCTGCACCACTTGATGCTATTGTAAGTAAAGCAGTTTGAGCAGAAGCTCCAGTCTGTCTTCTAAATACAAAGCCACCTCCTACTGTATTCCAAATATCTAACTCACTATTACCATTAGAAAAGTTAGTACCTATTGCACCAAAATAAGTATTATAAGATGGATAAACTGGACCAGTTGCAGAACTATTATATTCAAAAGTAGCATACCCACCTTTTGAACTTATGCCACCATTAGCTGTTAATCTTCCACTAAATGTAGATATACCTGTTGCCCCTAATGTAAAAATAGGAGTAGTATAAGTAGAACCTCCTAAAGTTGTACTTGGTGTAATAGCAAATTGACCTTCTTGATACTCATCAACTGATATTTGAAAGTTTCTATTTACTCCAAAATCTCTAGTTGTTTGAAAAATAGCTTTAGTTCCTCCAGCTGAAACAATTGTTAATAATCCGCTAAACGTAGCACTAGTACCATTCAAAGCTCCTGTAAGTGTGCCACCACTTAAAGGTAAATAAGTAGAAGCTGCACTAGATGTAGTTAAGTAAGTATTATTATCATAACTTACCGTAGTGCCACTTACCTTTACAAAGCCTGTACCATTAAGTTGTGCTTGTCCTGTAAATGCACCTACAGAGTATGCATATGCAACTACTTCAATAATATCATTAAGAGCAGCTCCACTAGATAACACTATACTTGTACCATTGTTAGCAGTATATTCAGAAGAAGCTAACTTAGATCCATTGTAAAATATATCTACTAAACCAGGAGTATAACTAACTGTAAATGAAGTCTGCCCGGCAGTAGCTGTAAAATAACTTACTTGTCTTAACGCACTACTAGCTGTGAATGCGGATGTGTATTTAATCACATCTACGATATTACCAACACTAGTTCCTGTAGCTAATACTACAGTAGTTCCATTAGTTGCAGTAAATTCACTAGATGTTAATCTAACACCGTTGATAAAGACATCTACTAAACCAACCACATATCCACCTGTTACAGTGAAAGTAGTTTGAGAAGCTGTAGCTGTATAAGTTTGAATAGTTCTAGCAGAAGGATTAACACCAACTGTCCATGAACGATCTGTTGTTAAGTCGTATGCTGTCCCATTGATAGTCAATGTTCTAGCATTAGTTACAGGAGTGTAACCAAGAGCTGTTGTAACATCACTTGATGTAAGAGTAATATCTCCTGTACGTGTGTTAAATGATGTAAGACCTGCAGCTATTGACCATGTTCTATTTGCACTTAAATCATAAGTTGTACCATTAATTGTAATAGTACGAGCATTAGTAACTGGAGTGTAAGTTAATGCTGTAGTTACATCTGTATCAGATAATGTAATAGCACCTGTTCTAGTATTAAAACTAGTAACACCACCTTGATATTGAGGTATGTTAAGTACACCTGTTACACTATCATATGTAGCAGCACCAGATGTACCAGTAGTCGTTAAACTGATTGCAAGTCTTGCTCTAGTATTAGTATAATATAGGTTACCAGATTCAGTAACCTGTGCAGTGGTATAGTCTCCAGAAGCAGGAGTAATTGCCCCAGTTCTTGTATTGAAAGATGTTACACCTGCTGCAATATTCCATGTTCTATCAGCTGATAAATCATAGGATGTACCATTGATAGTTATGGTCCTAGTTAAAGGAACTTTTGTTCCTATAGAAGTAGCAACTGTTGTAGCAAAGTTAGGATCATCTCCTAATGCTGCTGCTAATTCATTTAATGTATCTAAAGTTGTAGGAGCACTATCTACTAAGTTAGAAATAGCTGTGCCAACATAAGACTGTGTAGCATAATTATTAGTAGTTAGATAGGTATTTACTCTTGCATCAGTATAGTAAAGATTAGTACCCTCTACAATATTTGTAGTTGATGCAGCAGTTTTAGTCCATAAACCAGTTGATGCCACATACTTGATCATGTCACCATCTGATGCGTTAGCTACAGATAGATTATGAAGTTCATCTAGTTCAAAACCGTTTTGTACTTTAACAAAAATCTCACCGTTATTTGATTGTACACGTGTAACAACACCAATAAATACTAAATGAGCTGGTGCTGTAGGTTTATTAGCTAAACCAAAGATTAAACCACCATTAGTACCTAACCAAACTGGATCACCTGCCGTAGCAGTAGATGTATCTAAGCCTGCAAGTAAACCTTCTGTTACAACAAACACTTCATCATTTGTAACACCGCCAGTCTTAAGAAGACCTAGTGTTTTAGAAGATGTTGCTTCTGAACTATTAGAAGCTTTAGATACAATCATATTTGTACCTGAACCTCCTGTAGATCCAGATACATAAACCGCAGTACCTGCAGTCATTGCGGCACTAAGTTTTACATAATGCTGTACTTGACTTGTGTAGTTATCTATCCAAGTAGTATCATAACTAGTAGCACTTGCTTTTGCAAGAATCTGACCAGCTAAACCATTTGCAGGAACAAGACCTTGGTAGTTTGGAATATTTAAAACACCTGTAGAAGAGTTATAACTAGCTGCACCACTTACACCATTAGTTGTTAGACTAATAGCTAATCTAGCACGAGCATTTGTATAATATAAATTAATTGTTCCTTCTGGTACTTGATCAGTAGAAGATATAAATCCATTGTATATTGGGTTATATACAAAAACATCTAACAAGTCCCCACTTACTGATGCATCTGCTAACGTAAAAGTATTACCATTAGTTGCAACAATAGCTGTTGGTGTAAGTAATACACCATTTAAGAAGACATCAATAAGCCCAGGAGTGTAACCACCTGATACTGTAAACACTGTTTGACCTGCTGTAGCAGTAATCTGCTGTAAAGCTCTAATAGCTCCTACACCTGATGCGGCTACAGACACAATACCAGTTCCATCAATAGATAGACCACTACCTATCTTGATACCACCAAGTGTAGTACCAGACGCTATTGGCAAAGTGTATGGCGTAACAAATCCTCTAACCCAAGCAGTTGTAGCCAACTTGGTAGAGTTATCATTAGCATCAGGCGTCTGACCAGTAGCAGTATTGTTAAGTGTAACTACACCATCTACTGTCAGACCAGCTTTAGCTAGTATGTCAGATAGAAATTTCATTCAGTGTTATTATTTCTTGATGATTACACGATATGCATTAGCTGAAGGAGCTACTGCAAAACTTACAGTTACGGTATTAACATCTGTAATTACTACATCTGTAATAACCTCTTCTAGTGTAGTATTATCTTTTATCATCACAATAACATCAACAGTGTTTAAACCATGAGATAAAGCATATGAAGTACCTGCTCCACCAATATTTGCGGCATAACCACCAGTTCTGTTATCTAATAAAGTTTTTAACTTTAAAGGAGTAACAATTCTAGCATCATCAGTACCTGTATCAGTCTCAGCTTGTGTTGCAATTTCTGCAATACCTGTACGAGTTTCAGTAGCCGTACGAGAAGATAATGCCGCAGGAGTTACTGCTTTATTAGAATCTGTACCAGTTTGTGTCTCTGCGTTTGTAGCAAGATATACTAAACCTAATACTGTTGTTGTAGCTTGATCTCTGTTAACTTCTAATCTAATCCAATCAACTTTAGAACTTGTAGAAGCTGCATTGCTTTTAGCAACAATTACATCACCAACATTAAATGGTTCACTATCTACAGTGCCAGCAACTGTTACATACCAGTAATCACCAGCTTTAGTACCAGCAACTGGAGCTGATCCTACAGGAAAAGATCCTGAAGAAGCATCCCATCCACCTTCTAAATTACCTAAGTTTCCTACATTAGTATCAATATAAGATTTAATAGATTGTGATGTAGCAAGAGTTGTACTAGATGCACTAGCTAAATCAGTAACAATTGTTACTTCAGCTGGATTAGCTGTAGCACCAGATACGTTACCAATAACAGTTAGATTAGCAACTTGTTGTAACTTATCAAAAGTTACAGCATTAGCATTAATCTTTACAGTAGTAACTGCAGAGTTAGCTAACTTACCAGTAGTAATACCTAAATCTTTAACTCTTAAACTATCTGAGTCAATCTCAATAGTTGCGTTATCTACATTAATATCTAATGTAATCACATCTCCATTAGCAGATGTAGATGCTGTAAGACCAGCACCACCAAGAACATCTTGGATATCTCCTGACATGTCCACCCATGCGGTACCATCCCAGAAAAACATTCTTAAAACTGAAGGCGTAGTGTCAAAATAGATTTGACCAACTACTGGACTAGACGGTGCACCAGCTTTATTGTGAACCGCTACATTTAAAATCTGGTTTTGATTGAGGTCCAGATTGGTTAAAAACTTTTTAGACATAGTATTTGTATTATAATTAGTTTAAAAATGCTTTCCCACTAAATGGTGCAGAAAATTTAACTGTTAATGAATTAGAATTAGTATGTTGTACTTCTCCAATAACTTCTTCATTACTTGAATCTACTACAGAAACAGATGGGTACTTGTTCAAGTTATGAGTTATAGACCATACACTTGATGATACTGTTTGATTATGAATATGCGAAAACTTATATGTCTCTTGTATAGAGAGTGTATCTCTATACGTAAGAATAATAGTTCTATTTTCATTATCAGCAGTTACAGTGATATCAACCACTGTTTTGTTAAAAGCTTCAGCTATTTGAGCAAGTTGACTATCTGATAAACTTACTTGATCCCACTGGTTACCGTCCCATGAATACACCATTTTTAATGTAGTATCATAGACAATAATACCAGAGTCATTAGAATTATATCCAGACGCTAAAGCATTTCTTTCTGCAGTGGTTACAGGTTGTAACTTAGCATTAAGAATACTATTCTTATTAAAATCGTAGTCTACATATATTTTCTGTACTGCCATTATGATAAGTATGCTCTGCCGGCTACGGGTTGATTAAAGTAAATCTTAAGTCTATTATTATCAATATAGTCTATCACTCCTTGTATATCTGCACCTGTTAAATCTTCTGTTCTAACATTAGGACTTAAGTTCATACCATGAACAACATCCCACATTGTAGAAGCTGTTTGTTGTGTAAATACAAAAGAACTATTTTGATTAATAGTAATGGCTGGGTTTAAATTAATTCTAGTAATACATCCACCAGAGTTAATCTCTATAATATTTTGACCAGACTGTTGTGTACCCATGTAGTCTAATCCTACAGATGGACCTTTACCATCTTCAGACATAAAGAAACCTGTGCCTCCTTTAGAATATAACACATCATCGTACTTTACACCGAGCCAAGTTTTAAGTTGAACTTTAGTTTCAGATAAAGCTCCTTCATCTTCATTAGCTTCCCATTCAACTAACTCTTTTCTCATAGAAATGAGTTGGCTATCTTGTTCTGGCTTACAAGAGTCAACACCATAACGCATCTGTTTGTATAAACGATGCATTACATCAGCAAACTGCTTATTGTATTTTTCTCTATTCTGTAGATAAGTTCTCATTCTGTGTATTACTTGTTTGAGCTATTAAAGCTTCTAATTTAATTTGAGCTTCATAAGATGTGATACAATTAGCACAAACTCTTTTACCATCTGAAGCTATCCTATCTTGACATCCACATGTTATGGATGAATTGCAATTTGAACACTGTCTCATTATGTTTGGTTTTTAGTGAGCTTTAACAGTTTGTTCCACAAAGACCGTTAGTAATTTTATCTAATCTTTTCTTTGCGTATAATAAAAGTTCCATACCAGCTTCAGGGCTATGACAATACTCTACCTTAGCTTTAGCTGCATCTATAAAACTTTTTATTAGTCTTAATTCTACAAGTTTTTCTTTTATGTCTGCATCTGGTTCACAGGCACTCATCTCTAACTCACACAAAAGATTGTAATATCTATTTACAGTCTGTGTAACACGAAGATGATTATACTCTACCTGAACAATGCTATTTGGAGACATTGAATAGTTAATAACATAAATACCATCTGGAAGTGGCTGTGCTGCTTCACTGCATCCTGTCTTTTGTAATCCTAAAGTACAGGCTGTTAGTGTTGTGTTAAACCCAGGTAACATTTCAATATTTACAGGAAGATTAAATCCTGGAGAAGTGATACTTAGAACACCGCAGTCTTGTCCAACTCCGTCAGCATAAATGCTGGTATCAAATATACGTAAAACCTTAATATTATTAGTATCAGGCAGCTCTAAACTTAGCTGATGTTTGCTTGCCATTAGTGTAAACTTTAATAGTTTATATAAATTTAAA
>Ga0222712_10002811_pt1 | contig 19546 bp, 10 predicted proteins | sample C33_657DmetaG_FD_165043 | JGI IMG/M metagenome (GOLD analysis project Ga0222712, IMG submission 165043) | Estuarine water microbial communities from San Francisco Bay, California, United States - C33_657D | ecosystem: Environmental > Aquatic > Marine > Unclassified | place: USA: California... | reverse complement strand
TATGCAAAGCTGGTTTAAGCTTGGCCAATTTTTCGCCTCAGGATACAAAGACATTCCGATGATATCATACCTTGTTTTATACTTTTTTAATCCGTCAAAAATCCAATTGAAAAGTTTCTTGTCATACCCATTTGAAATATGAACGATAACACCAATGGATACATCAATCTTTTTTGTGGCACGATAACCAGCTTCAATGAATTTTGCGAATGTGTCCATGTTGGTTGACGCTCGACCCACTTCCCACATCATCCCATCATTGGTTTCATTCCCGATCTGTACAAATTCAGGTACAATATTATTTGATTTTAATGTATTTAAAACTTCAAATGTATGGTCGTAAATTTTAGCTTCTAGTTCTGTGATGGTCTTGCCTTTCCATTCTTCTGGCATAAATTGTTTGCCTGGATCAGCCCATGAGTCACTATAATGAAAGTCGATTAATAATTTTAACCCGATGGCTTTTGCTCTTTTTGCTTTGACTAGTAAATCGGATAGATTACAATATCCATCTTTTGGATTTACCCAGACACGAAGTCTAATGGTATTAAATCCTAATTCTTTCATTAATATAAAGCAATCTTTTTTAACCCCTTGAGCGTTGTAGAAGGATATGCCAGCTTTTTCCATTTCGGTAACCCAACTAATATCCGCGCCTTTGATTAATTCGGTAGGTGGGGTATATGGATGCAGAATGGTATCTAAAACGACAGTTTTGCTGGAAATTGGGGTTTCTACTTGTGCACATGATTGTAAAAATATCAACAGACTAAATAATAATACTAGATATCTTTTCATCTGTGCTTTTACTAAAGAATATTTTCTATTTGATTGATGCTATGTAAATATTCGCTGGGTGATTGACCGGTTACACGTTTAAATGATCTATTAAAGGCTGTTTTTGAATTAAAACCTGCTTCAAAAGCCACAGCTAAAAAGGTGTAGTTTTGGAATTTAGGATCGTCTAATTTCTCTTTAAATGCCTCTGTTCTATACGTGTTTATGAAATCAAAAAAGTTTTTCTGAAAGGAATCATTGAGCGTTTTGGACATAACATGGGGTGAGACATTCAGTTGTTGGGCAAGCTCATTTAAAGTCAATTTTGGATTTAAATAAGGTTTAGATTGCACCATAATTTCGATTATTTTTTCGGCCAATTCATCTTTGATTACTTCCTTATTCTCTTGGATGTAATTTTTTTTCCTTTGAATAGGTGTATTTAAGTCGATTTCATTTTCGGTACCCAGAATATTGTGCTTCTGCGAAATTTTAAATATCTCGGGTTGATGTATCGCATAATAACCTAAGAAGAAAGGGGAAGAGGCGAAGACGAACCAAATCAAATCGACGATTTGACTACTAAATAATGTAAGGTCTTCATTTATGATGTGGCCTATTAGGTATATTAGCATAGCTAAAAAACCTAAAATGATGCAGACTAAATAAATGATTTGAGTGATGCTTAAGTAGCTTAAATTTTCCTCAAACGAAGAGCTTATTTTACTTTTTTCGATGTAAATATTCAAGATCTTTCTGAACCGATTCCATTGAATTAAGTTCCAAATAATCCCTGCTGACCCTATTATGATAAATAAAATTTGAAAAGAAGGTTCGTAATTTAATTGAGAATAACGGAAAGTATCATAATCTAAATTAAAGAAAGGTAGATAGATTAACAATTGAAGTATACAAGGAAGATAGATCCAGCGCCATCTGACTTTAAAGTCACTTGATTTAAATAACAACTTTTCAATGTATAGATTATAAAGAGGAGCAAAGACAAAAATGATAAAATCTGGAATCAATAATAATTTCGGAAAATCCTGCGCGATATTTCTATCACCAGCGATTATTTTCATTAATAGCGTGGCCGAAATTACCCCTATTAATAGGATAAGCCAACGGTTTGCTGCCCAGTTGGAATTCTGAATGGTGGGAATTGCAATCATTAATAATATCCCACTAAAGCTAGCAAAGAGTAAAAAGAGGCTATATAAGTCGAAAAAGTTAAAAATACCAGTTAGGTCTTCCCAGTTTTCAACATCGATATTGGTTTTATGCTCGATATCCCTTGGATTCCATACCAGTTTATCGGTCCGTCCAATTTTTCTATTAGGCCTTGCTTTTCCATTTCCGTAACATTCCACGGAGGCCCAATTGCCTCTTGTGATTTTATATTGGATTTCTGTTAATTCAGATTGTATGGTCGTTCTATATGAGCCATCTGAATGTTTGATCAGTAAATAATTGTCATCGCGCGGGTTCCAGTTGTTGAAATTTCCAGCGATGTACAATTTAGCATCGAAAGGGGTGGCTGAAGGTATTTTATTGACTACTATTCGATAGGTTGCTTTTTTCTCCCATCCTAATAGTTGGATGATCTGGTTTTTTGTTGAGTCTTGGCTTTTGTCATCATATCTTCGATTGGCATTTACGCCGCCATCTTTTGTACCTTCAACTAAATGCCAAGTTCCCTGTGTTATTTTATATTCAAAAACATGAACGCTATCGGGAATTGATACTTCATAATTTCCATTCGATTTTTTCTTGAATTGAAACCGTGGATCACCCGGATCCCAATTGTTGAAATCGGCTGCTAGAAAAAAATCACCTCGAGGGAGCAACTTTTGGGTAGGGGCAATCAACTCTAATTTTTGTTGGCCCAGGCTGATGAAACTTATGAATAATAAAATAGGTAAGAAGTTGACCCTTATCATTTTGCGTTTTAATTTTAAGCTTGTAATTGCCAACCTATAATCTAGTACCATATTTTTCATTGTTCCACTTTATAAAATGAATCGCATAATTAATTGTAATTTACTCATTTACAGCTAATTGTACTAATTCATTGATTATTGTCATTTATTAAAGTGGGGCGAATCTAATGTATTACTTTTTTAATTTTGACTTTTTAAAAAAAAATATTTTTTCACTAATTTTTAAATCATGTTTATGAAAGCTAAAATTACTAGCTGGATCGAAGGACTTAGTCAAAGAAAAGGAAAGAATTTATTCTTGACATTTGCTTTGATCATGTTTTCAGTTTTTTCGGTCATTGCGCAACAGACCGTTACTGGTACTGTTACTTCAAAGGAAGGACCTATCGCAGGCGCCTCTGTCACCGTTAAGGGAACAAACAAAGGAACCTCTGCTGATTCAAAGGGTCAGTTTACCATTTCTAATGTGTCGCCAAACAGTGTTTTGGTGGTTTCTTCTATTGGTTTTATAAGTAAGGAGGTTAGCGTTGGCAATCAAAACCAACTTACAATCACCTTGGAAATCGATTCTCAATCGTTGAATGAAGTGGTAGTAATCGGTTACGGTTCTCAGAGAAAGAAGGACTTAACAGGTTCTGTGGTTTCTATTTCTTCAGTTGATTTTCAAAAGGGTAACATCGTAACTCCAGACCAATTAGTTGCTGGTAAAGTAGCAGGGGTTCAAATTACCTCTAATGGAGGTGCACCTGGCGCGGGTTCTACGATACGTATTCGTGGGGGCTCTTCGTTAAATGCGAACAATGATCCATTAATCGTGATTGACGGTGTGCCATTAGATAATAATGGTATTTCTGGTGCAGCCAATGCACTTTCTTTTATTAACCCAAATGATATCGAATCATTTAATGTGTTAAAAGACGCTTCGGCAACAGCTATTTATGGTTCAAGAGCTTCTAACGGTGTTATTTTAATTACTACGAAGAAAGGTAAGAAAGGCGATGATATTAAAGTATCCGTTAGCTCAGTGGCTTCATCAGCTCAAGCTCGCGCTTATGTAGATGTATTGTCAGCCGCTGACTTCACTTCCATCATTAATTCTAAAGGTACAGCTGCTCAGAAAGCATTGTTAGGTAAATCTACTACAGATTGGCAAAAAGAAATATATCGTGATGCCATTTCAATCGATAATAACGTTAGTATTACAGGATCCATTAAAAATATACCGGTTCGTGCATCGGTGGGTTATTTAAATCAAAATGGTATTTTGAAAACGTCCAACATGGATCGTATTTCTACATCACTAGGTTTAAGTCCTAGTTTTTTAAATAATTCATTGAAAGTAGATTTGAATTTGAAGTCATCCATCATCAACAATGATTTTGCTAATCAAGGCGCTATCGGTACTGCAGTGGGATTTGATCCAACGCAATCCGTTACTGGAAGTGATTTTGGGGGGTATTTTGAATGGTTAGATCCAGCGACTAAGAAACCAAATTCCTTAGGACCGAAAAATCCTTTAGGTTTATTGAATCTACAAAAGGATCAATCTAAAGTAAATAGAACGATCGCAAATGCAGTATTTGATTATACAATGCCTTTTTTACCTGAATTAAGAGCGAATGCAAACGTGGCTATTGACAAGTCTTCTTCAGAAGGAACGATTAATATTCCAGCAGGAATAGCTAATTCATATGACCGTGGGGGTAAAGCAGGTACTTATTCTCAATCAAAGGATAATAAGACTTTTGAGTTTTATTTGAATTATGTGAAAAGTATTGGCATGCATAGAATTGATGTCATGGGTGGTTATTCCTATCAAGATTTCTTGAGAGATAATACTGATTTAGACAAGAATGTTGCAGGTACGGTATTTAATAATACGTATTACAAGACGCAAAATACCTTGGTATCTTTTTATGGTCGGGCCAACTATTCATTAAACGATAAGTATTTATTAACATTTACTTTACGTAATGACGGTTCTTCTAGATTCTCTCCTGAAAATCGCTGGGGCGTGTTCCCAAGTGCTGCGGCTGCTTGGAAAATTTCTGAAGAATTTAAGGATTCCGAAGTTATCTCAGATTTGAAATTGAGGTTAGGTTGGGGTGTGACAGGTCAGCAAGATGTATTTAGTGACTATCCATATTTGGCACGCTATACAAATTCTGAACCTAATGCTCAGTATCAGTTTGGAAATACATTTTTAAATACCTTGAGACCAGAAGGATATGATGCCAATATCAAATGGGAGCAAACAACTACTAAGAACATTGGTTTAGATTTTGGATTTAAAAAAGTAGGGATTACAGGTTCGATCGATGTATATCAAAAGGAAACGAAAGACTTACTTTCCGTTATTCCAGTGCCTGCAGGTTCTAATTTAACTAACCAGATTTTAACGAATGTGGGTAATTTAGAAAATAAAGGGGTTGAGGTAACGTTGAATTTCAATCCGATTCACACGGCTAATGTTAACTGGGATTTTGGTTTAAATGCTACATTCAATCAAAGCAACATTACGAATTTGACTAAAGTTAAGGACCCGACCTACCAAGGAATTTTAGTGGGTGGTATTTCAGGTGGTGTGGGTAATACTATTCAGATTCACTCTTTGGAATATTCTCCGTACACTTTCTATGTGTATCAGCAGGTATATGACACTAGTGGCAAGCCAGTTGAAGGACTTTATGTAGACCGCAATGGCGATGGTAAGATCTCTTCTGACGACCGTTACCGTTTTGAGTCACCTAATTCAAAGTATTTCTTTGGAGCTTCTTCTAATCTACAAATTAAGGATTTCTCATTCGGATTTGTCTTGAGAGCTAATGTTGGAAATTACATGTATAATAATACCAATGCAAATAGTGCGGTTTATCGTGCGGCAACGGGAGGAAATAATTTCTTATCTAATTTGGTTCCTAATGTGAATGAAACCAACTTCAATAACACACAATATTTCTCTGATTACTACATTCAAAATGCTTCATTTTTACGTGTAGATAACATCAGCTTTGGTTATAATTTAAACAGATTATTAAATGCGAAGAAATTCAATGCTCAATTATCATTGAATGTTCAAAATGCATTTATTGTAACTAAATATCAAGGCTTAGATCCGGAAGTTGGCGGTGGAATTGACAACAACATGTATCCAAGACCACGCATAGTTTCATTGGGCTTAAATGTGAATTTTTAATCGTTAAATCGTACAGAAATGAAAGCAAAATATATAACAATTGTAAAGGGAATAAGCTTGAGCATCGCCTTAAGTATATTGTCCTCATGTATGGGAGATCTGGATAGAGTCCCGTTCATCGAAGTTACGTCGGCCACGGTTTTTAAAGATCCAGCTAATTATAAGCCTTTGTTGGCTAAATTATACGCAGGATTAGCCGTTTCGGGCCAACAAGGCCCCGCTGGGAAGCCAGATATTTCAGGAATTGACGAGGGTTTTTCAACCTATTTGCGTCAGTATTTCAAAGCACAAGAATTACCTACTGATGAGGCGGTGATTGGTTGGAATGACGGAAGTTTACCAAGTTACCACACCATGACATGGACTTCAGGTAATGAATTTATCACGGCGATGTATAACCGTATTTATTATCAAATTGGAATTTGTAATGAATATATTCGTGAAACATCGGATGAAAAATTAGCTTCAAGAGGTATCACGTCTCCTGAGATTAAAATGTATCGTGCAGAAGCTCGTTTTTTAAGAGCTTTAAGTTATTACCACGCATTAGATATGTTTGGTTCAGTTCCGTTTGTAACTGAAAAAGATGCGGTAGGTTCGTTCTTACCAAAACAAATTACTAAAGCAGATCTATTTACTTACATCGAATCAGAATTGAAAGCGATCGAAGTAGATATGGCTGAGCCAAGAAAGAATGAATATGCTAGAGCGGATAAAGCAGCTGCTTGGACTTTGCTAACTAAGCTATATTTGAATGCTGAGGTTTATATCAACGCAGGCAAGTACACTGAGGCAATTACATCTGCTAAAAAGGTGATCGGAGCTGGATATGTTATCGAGTCTAAATACCAGAATTTATTTTTAGCCGATAACAATAAATCTGCCGAAATCATTTTCCCAATTGCCTTTGACGGGACTAAAACTAAAACTTGGGGTGGGATGACCTTCATGGTTCATGCACCTGTAGGAGGTAAAATGAATCCAGCCGAATTTGGAATTAATGGCGGTTGGGGTGGTTTAAGAACTACGCAACAATTTGTGGATCACTTTGATGATAAATCAGGTAAAACAGATTCTAGAGCGATGTTTTTTACGGATGGACAAAACAAAGAAGTGGCAGATATTTCTGCTTTCACCGATGGATATGCCATTACGAAATATAAAAACGTAACGTCAACAGGCGTGAAAGGTTCAGATTCAGAGGGTAATTTTCCTGATACAGATTTCCCAATGTTCCGTTTGGCAGATGTATATTTAATGTATGCGGAAGCGGTATTACGTGGTGGTTCTGGGGGTGATTTGACGACAGCATTGCAGTATGTAAATGCTTTACGTGCCAGAGCTTATAATGGAGCTCAAGGAAATGTTACCCTATTGAACTTAGATTTGATCATTAAGGAAAGAGGGAGAGAGCTGTATTGGGAATGCCATAGAAGAACGGATTTAATCCGATTCAAAATGTTTACTGGAACTAGTTATGTTTGGGCTTGGAAAGGTGGAACTAAGGCAGGAGCGGGAGTTTCGGACAATATGAAATTGTTCCCGATCCCTTCTTCTGATATTGTAGCTAATCCTAATTTAGTTCAAAACGCAGGATATTAATTAGGTCTTAAAAGAAAAAATATACGATTATGAAAAAATCAATCTTTAAAATATTTTCACTTTTTGTATTCAGCTTAGGCTTAATATCATGTGAAAAAGAATTTCTGAAACCTATTTTGACCGCGACGACCGGTCCAAATATCACTTTGTCTAAAGCTGCTATCGTTTTAGTCAAAGAGCAAATCGCTACAGAAGCGGTTACTGTTACTTGGCCTAAGCCTGATTATGGCTTCAATGCTGCGGCAACTTATACCCTTTTAATTGACAAAAAAGGGGGTGATTTTTCTAAGGCAGCCGCATTTACTGTCGGTGGCGACTTAAAGAAAACGTTTAAAGTGGGCGAGTTAAATCCAATTTTGTTGCAACTAGGCTTAAAAGCCGGAGTAGCAGCTGGGGTTGATTTTAAACTTCAATCGGTTATTGGACCCACTACTTCTTATATGTCTCCTGTGGCAAGTATTACTGCTACTCCTTTCTTAGATAAGTTAGACTTGTCGACCAACTGGGGTGTGGTAGGAAGTGCAACGCCAGGTGGATGGAATGGTCCAGATTTACCTTTCTACAAAACGGATGCGGCTAATGTATTGGTTGCCTATGTTGATTTGGCTGTTGGCGAAATCAAATTCAGAACAGATAATAAATGGGATTACAACATAGGAGATGGGGGTGCAGGAGCTTTAAAAGTGAATGGAGATAACATCAAAGTAAATGCTGCCGGTACTTATAGAGTAACGATTGATTTAACTAAAAACACCTTTACTGTAGTGCCTTACACCTGGGGTGTTGTAGGTTCAGGAGCTCCAAATGGTTGGGGTGGTCCGGACGTGCCTTTCTGGTATGATCCAGCGACAGATCAGTGGAGAGCTATCGCTAAATTAGTTAAGGGGGAAATCAAAATTCGTTTCAACAATGACTGGGCAGTGAATTATGGGGATGATGGAGCAAACGGATCTCTTGAAGCAGGTGGTGCTAATATTGCAATCGCTGCGGATGGATTCTATTTAGTCACATTTAACCAAAAAGAACTTAAGGTTAAAATCGAAACTTATAAAGTTTGGGGTATTGTTGGAAGTGCAACGGCTAATGGCTGGGGCGGACCTGATACTAAATTCAGACCTGATTTTGGTAACGAAGGGGTTTGGTACATCAATAACATTTCATTAAGTGCAGGTGAGGTTAAGTTCAGACTGAATGATGACTGGGGTGTTAATTATGGTGACGATGGAGCGAACGGATCATTAGAAGCTGGTGGTGCAAATATTGTAGTGCGTACCGCAGGTGTTTATAATGTTAAGTTGGACTTCAGAAATCCTAATGCGCCAACCTACACCTTAATTAAAAACTAAATTTAAAGTTCTAATCCTAAAGGTATGTGCCAATGAACCTATGGGTCTGTGATTTTTACAGGCCTATAGGTTGGTTGCACGCACCAAATTTAAGAGGGTATTTTCTTGATTTTGATTCAATTAAATTTTAATTGACCGTTATTTTATTGATTAAAATAACAGATCATTAGGTACTTTCTTCCAATTTGAAAATGAATTATCAAATGAAAAATATCATTTATTTATTATTCTTGTTACTAAGCTTTACTGCTTTTTCCCAAGAAAAATCCATCCAAATTGAACCCATGAATTGGTGGGTGGGAATGAAAAACCCTAATCTCCAATTGGTTTTACGAGGTGAAAACATAAAAGGTGCTCAGGTGAAATCGGCAAAGGCTGGACTGAAGGTGTTAAAAATACATAATGCCGAAAGTCCCAATTACCTATTTGTGGATGTGTATATTGACAAGGCGGCTAAATCTGGCGAATACCCACTTCAAATTATGAAGGATGGTAAATCGTTGGCAATCATCAATTATTCAGTGGAGGCCCGAGTTTCTGGCAGTCAAAATCGCGAAAGCTTTACCTCGAAAGATGTTATTTATTTAATCACTCCGGATCGTTTCGCCAATGGCGATAAAAATAATGACGCATTCCCGGCTATGTTGGAAAATGATGTGGATCGTTCTAAATTATTTGCGCGCCATGGGGGAGATATTCAAGGGATTATTGATCGTTTGGATTATATCAAAAAGATGGGTTATACGGCTATTTGGAGTATGCCTTTGTTGGAGAATGATCAAAAAGTTCAAAGTTACCATGGTTATTCCATTACCAATCATTATAAAATGGATCCACGTTTTGGAACCAATGAAAAATTCAAGGAATTATGTGTTGAGGCCCATAAAAGAGGAATTAAAATCATTTCGGATATCGTTTTAAACCATATTGGGAGTGGCCATTATTGGATGAAGGATATGCCGTTTAAAGACTGGATTAATCATGGAACTGAATTTGTGTCCACGAACCATCGTCGGGAAACACATCAAGACCCACATCGATCTTTAGCAGATAAAAAAGGTTTAGTGGACGGTTGGTTTGTTCCTTCCATGCCTGATATCAATCAAAACAACCCTTATTTGGCAAAATACATGATTCAAAATACCATTTGGTGGATTGAATATGCGGGTCTAGGTGGTTTACGAATTGATACCTACCCTTACTCTGAGAAGAGCTTTTCCAATGCTTGGACTTTAGCTATTTCAAACGAGTATCCCAGTTTTAATATGGTGGGTGAAGAATGGTCATTAAATCCAATCATACCTTCGTATTGGCAAAAAGGAAAGGTTAACCCAGATGGTTTTCAGTCTGGCTTACCTAGTTTAATGGATTTTCCTCTTCAAAATGCGATCTACGAGGGCTTAACTGAGCCGGAATCATGGAACCAAGGCTTATTAAAAATATACTCGGTTTTGGCGAATGATCTGGTTTATCCAAATCCCAACAACCTAGTTATTTTCTTAGATAACCACGATATGAGTCGTTTTTTCACTCAGGTAAAGGAAGATAAGGACTTATTCAAAATTGGGCTTTCCTTGATTTGTACGATGCGTGGTATTCCACAAATTTATTATGGCACGGAAATTAATTTTGCTAATCCTAAGAGCAATGAGCATGGTGAAATTCGGGGAGATTTTTTAGGTGGTTGGCCTACAGATGTGAAGGATGCTGTCACAGGGAAGCAGTTAAGTTTGGATGAAAAAAACACGCAAGATTTTTTAGCTAAACTGTTGAATTGGAGAAAGGGAAATGAAGCGGTTACTCAAGGCAAATTGATGCATTTTGCTCCTGCTGATGGAATATATACCTATTTCCGGTATACGAATAAGTCGAAAGTGATGGTTATTGTGAACAAGAATGCGAAGGAAAGCCAAGTAAACTCTCGATTATACAAAGAAATTTTACCGTCAAATGCGACATTAAAGAATGTAATTAGTGGACAAATTTCTAATTTAGGGGAATACATTAAGGTTGGCCCTAAATCTGCGCTGATCGTGGAAGTAAACTAACAATGCAATTCAAAAAGCAATTATTCTTTTTATTTCTTTTAGTAAATTTTAAAGCTCTTGGTCAGGTAACGACACAAGAGCTTTTTCCTAATGCCGAAAACGAAATAACCATTATTGTTGACCTGAAAAAAGCAAAGGACTCTAGAGCTACAGGTTTATTAGGTAAATCGTCCGACGTATACCTATGGTCTGGTGCGGGTGCTACCGAAACGGGTAATGCTTTCCAATATCAACCTAGTGGGCAGACCAATTTCTCCGCTCCCTTTGAAAAGGGTAAAATGACTTCCTTAGGCAATGATGTATGGTCGATTAAATTAATTCCTAGAAGTTATTTTTCTGTACCAACAGGAACGCCTATTGTCAAACTTGGGCTATTGTTAAAAAGTGGAGATGGAAAAAGCCAAACGGAAGATTTTTTATTAAATCTTTATGCGGGTACTTTAGGTATTAAATGGCTAGCACCCACAGAAAAATTCACTTTAAGTGAGGCCAATAAAGCGATTAAAATCCAGGCTACTTTCTCAGCTAAATCAAATGCAGAATTGAGGTTGGGTACAACCCTTATTTGGAGTCAGACCGCCGCGGACTCAGTCAATGTTTCTTATACCTTAGGTGCTGAACAGGGTAAATCTTATCAATTTGTGCTTAGCCTTGAGTCTGGAAGCATTAAATACAAAGATTCGGTACAAATATTAACTAAACCTCTTGTCGCCATTAAAGATCGACCTACAGGGGTTAAAGATGGAATAACGTATGTAGGGGATCATGTTTTCTTATCCTTTTATGCTCCTCAAAAAAGTTTTGTTTATGCGATTGGTGAGTTTTCCAATTGGAAAGTAAATCCGGCTTATTTAATGAATCGGACTTCTGATGAAAATCGGTATTGGATCGATTTAGGAAGTTTTTCTTCGGGCCAAGAGGTGGCTTATCAGTATTATGTAGATGGAAATTTAACCGTTGCAGATCCATTAACCGACCAGATTTTAGACCCCAATAACGATGTGTATATTTCGAGCAAGACCTATCCAAATTTAAAAAAATATCCTGCGGCCACTTCAGGGATTGTTTCTGTATTTTCAACGGGTCAAAAAGATTATCCTTGGGCAGTGAAGAATTTTACGCGGCCCTCACAGAGTAATTTAAACATTTATGAGTTGTTGGTTCGTGATTTTGTTGCGGACAAACGTTATGTTACAGTAGCTGATTCCTTGCCATATTTAAAGAAATTGGGTATAAATGCCCTTGAATTAATGCCTGTGATGGAATTTACGGGAAACGATTCCTGGGGGTATAATCCCATTTTTTATTTTGCGCCCGACAAGGCATATGGTACTAAAAATGATTTAAAGTACTTGATCGATAAATGCCATGAAAATGGCATAGCCGTTATTTTAGATATGGTTTTGAATCAAGCAGACCTTGAAAATCCCTATGTAAAAATGTATTGGGATGGAACAAAGCCCACGGCGACTAGTCCTTTTTTTAATGTAACTGCGACTCATCCTTACAGTGTTTTCTTTGATTTTAATCACGAGAGTCCTCACACGCAATGGTTGGTCGACGCGGTGTGTCAATACTGGCTCACTGAATATAAGATGGATGGTTTTAGATTTGATTTATCGAAAGGTTTTACTCAGATAAATTCTGGAACCAATGTGGATTTATGGGGTAAATACGATGCGAGTCGAATTAAGATTTGGAAAAGGATTTTTAATCAGATTCGGACCTATGATTCAAATGCCTATGTCATTTTAGAACATTTTGCTGATAATTTAGAGGAGAAGGAATTGGGTGATTATGGAATGATGTTGTGGGCAAATTCCAAATTTGACATGACTAAAATTATTCAAGCATACCCAACTAATTATGATTGGATTTCGTATAAAATGAGGGGTTTTACTAAACCTCATTTAGTTAATTACATAGAAAGTCATGATGAAGAGCGCTTGATGGTTGAAATTTCTAGCTCAGCGGCTAGAAAAGTCTTTAGCGCAAGTGAGAAGTTGGACCGAATGAAAATGGCCGCAGTTTTATTTTATACGATTCCTGGTCCTAAAATGATTTGGCAATTTGGAGAGTTAGGCTACGATGTGTCCATTAATTCGAATGGTCGGACAGGTACAAAACCACTATTATGGAATTATTTGCAAGATAAAGAACGGATTAAGTTATTGGGGGTATACCAACAAATGGCCAATTTGAGGTTAAGCAAAACTATTTTTCAAACGACTGACTATAGAATGGATGTGGCCAATGAAGTCAAGCAAGTAAACTTAATTGACGGGAATTCTCAGGTTTTATTGATTGCTAATTCGGGTCCTGAGACAAAATCATCCACGCTGACCTTTCCTATAACTGGGAAATGGTATGATTATTTTAGTGGTCAATCTTTTGACGTAACGAATAAAGTCTTGCCGATCAATCTAGTGAGTGGCGAGTTTCATTTGTTCGTTAATGAAGCATGGAATAGCAAAAATTTGAATTTGGTTCCTTGGTCTGCGCCCAACTTTCAAGTCTTGGGAACGGCTAAAGAAAGCGCCTTGTCTTTACATGTGTATCCAAATCCTAGCCAGGATGTCATTCATGTTTCTTGGAATGCGGGAATCCAACAGGAGATTGATTTTAAGATAATTGATAACCTGGGTCGGGAGGTTTTATTTAAGACGATTCCTCAAATTCCAAATCGGTTGAATGAGTTTGAATTTTCAAAAACAGACTTATTGAAAACCGGTATCTATTTTATACAAATGGGCAATGAAGTTCGGAAATTAGTGGTGGAGTAGGGAAGGGGTTTAGGGATTAGGTAAAAGGTAATAAGTAATAGGTAAAAAGTAATATGTATTAGGTAAAAGTAGAGACGCGATACCTCGCGTCTTTTATTCCTGGAATTTACAATCGTATTCGTAAATTAACGTCAATCTTTTTAGAGCCTCCAAAGAATTCATACTTTTACGAACTTACTTATCGATAAAATCAACTTTTGAACTGTATTTAAAAACAAACAATCAACTATGAAAAAATCCTTGCATTTGATTCTGTTGTTTATTGCGTTACTTAATTCCGCTACCCTCGTCGCACAAGAGCGCTACACAGTGAAGCCTGGAGATCCCAACGGCATCAATAAATGGTATATGGGGCGACAAATCGCACATGTGATGAGCCATTTTGGTATCGAATGGCTTGAAAGAAAGGAAAGGGAGATGGAAGAAAATACGTCGCAGTTATTGAAAAACCTCGCCATACAACCAGGCACGGTCATTGCGGATATTGGTGCTGGAAGTGGCTACCATAGCACTTTGTTATCAAAAATGGTGGGGGACGGTAAAGTGTATGCCGTGGATGTGGAGAAAGAAATGATTGCTTACTTGAAAAACAGAATTAAGCTTGAAGGTTATAAGAATATCATTCCGGTATTGAGTACAGAACAAAAAGTTTCCTTGCCAGCCAATAGCATTGATGTGATGTTACTCGTGGATGTATACCATGAATTTTCTTTTCCTTACGAGATGACACTGTCCATGTTGGAAGCACTCAAACCCGGTGGTAAGCTGGTTTTGGTCGAGTTTAGGGCTGAAGATCTAAATGTACCCATTAAAACCATCCACAAAATGAGTCAGCGACAAGCTGTGAAGGAGTTTAAGGCTTTAGGCTTTTCTTTTGAAAAGAATATTGGCAACCTTCCTTGGCAGCATTGTCTGATTTTCAGGAAGCCCCCAAAATAAATGATAATTATGCGGGTAATAAATTTTGCCAAACTTGGTTTAAATCATCTGGCAAATCCTGAGATTCAGATGTGATAATTAAGACCGCATCTTGTTCCAGCATCATGAGAATATATTGTTCAAATGCAGCAACACCACGGAAGGATCCATGCCGATTCCTCCAAAACTGATAGCCATATCCTTGAATCCAATCCGCATATTGGCCTGAATTGCGCTTTTCTACGCTGGCGTCCAGCTCTTGATAAATGTGCTTGCAGGATGCTTCTTCTACCTATGAAGCAGGGAGTATCTGTTTTCCTTCAAATTTTCCTTTGTCAGTTGTAAGTGTGTCTTTATCCATCGTTCTTATGCCTTTGTTCTCCTGTCTTTTGGTAATGCCCTATAGATTTGTTAATTTTAAATTTAGTTACTAAAATTTCATGTTGAATAAAGTTTTGGTTGTTGGCGCTGGGTTTAGTGGTGCCGTTATCGCGCGTATTTTAAGCGAAAATGGTTTCCTCGTTGATGTTATTGACAAACGATCTCACATTGCTGGAAATGCGTTTGATTACCTCAACCATCACAATATTTTAGTTCATCAATACGGTCCACACTTATTTCACACGAACAACCGGTCGGTTTTTGAATTTTTAAGTCGCTTTACAGATTGGGTTGATTATCAACATCGAGTGAAGGCAATGCTGGATACGGGTGAATTGCTAACACTTCCCGTTAACCTTGATACGAAAAATAAGGTAGGGAAGGATAAGGTTATTGATACGTTCATTCGCCCATATTCCGAAAAAATGTGGGGCTTAAAATTGGAGGAAATTAGTCCGGATATTATTAATCGGGTTCCTGTAAGGAATGATACGAATGAATTGTATTTCCCTGACGACCAATTTCAAGCAATGCCCAAAGGTGGCTACACAAAAATGTTTAAAAATCTTTTGAACCACCAGAATATTCAGGTAAAGTTGGCGACGGAATTTCACAAAGACATGGAGGATGTATACATGCATGTGTTTAATTCCATGCCTATTGATGAATATTATGATTATAGCCTAGGGCCTTTGCCTTACCGCTCACTCAAGTTCCACCATGTCGACTTGCCGATACCTCGTTTATTTCCTGTTTGCCAGGTGAATTTTACGAATACAGGCCCCTATACACGTGTAGTGGAATGGAAAAATATTCCGAATTCACCGCAGAATCCTTTGTTTACGAGCTTGACATATGAGGAGCCTTGTTCGTACACTGAAAATAATAATGAACGCTTTTATCCAGTAAAAGATGCAAGTGGTCAGAACCGTGCGCTTTACATGCAATACAAGCAAATCGAGAATCCCAAGACGACGTTTATCGGCCGACTAGGCCAATATGTATACTTAGATATGCATCAAGTTATTAGTAGTTCCATGGCAACGGCAGAAAAATTTGCAAAAGATAATCCCTTATAAATGCAACAATCCAATAAAGTAGATGTAGGTATCATGATCTATGGGAAACCGTGGCAAACAGCTGTTTCCTTGCATACGCTCTTCAAGTATTCGAAACAACATATCAACAAAATTTATGTGACCTATGAAAAGGTACAGCCTTTTGGCTTTGATATGGAAGAATTAAAAGGACTATTGGAGGGGCTTCCGGTCGTATATAATGTTTCAGCGCGTTTTTTTGGTTTTGAGAATTTAAGTTCTAATTCCCTCAAACAAAAAATAAAGTTCTTGTTCCCGTCATACCGGAAATCGGTTCGCTACCAATATGCCTGGGAAGAAGCCAAAATGCCTTATTTGTTTTTGATGCACAATGATATGCTTTTCAGTGGTGATTTGATTGGGCATTATTTGGGAAATATAGGTACCGATATTGCCGCGGGGACAGTAGGCCAATGCTGGAATTGCCCCGCGTTCAACAAAGGATGTGTGGATCATCAGTATTTTAATTATCGCCCTTCAAGCAAAGAATTAGAAGATTTATATCAAGATTGGCCACATGACCGAGCAAGTTCCATGGGTTTATTAGGAGAAGGAAAAGCTAGTTGGCCCCTTCCTGAATGTCGCCTCAATGAATTCGTAGTCCTGTTTAATATTCCTAAGGCACGTAAATTAGTATTTCCGCGTGGTAAGGCACGTCTTTATGGATTGAAGAATGCGATTGATTTTGGTATTCCTTGGTTTCAGGATATTTCCAATATGGGTATCAAATTGCGACATACGTCTTATGATGGTCATGCAGAACATGGCTGGTGCAGTAATCACGCTGGTGGAACCAATTCGTTGACAAATGAAAGTCTCTATGTCCAAGAGGAGGTAATTGCCAAAAAATATTTCCAAGAAAATTGTTAATTAGATTTTAAAAGTACCGACCGATTAGCATTTAGCTTGTTAATCGTTTTTTTTATTGTTTTTAAGGCAACAAAAAAGCCCGACATTTCTGTCGAGCTTTCATGAGCCTCCTATCGGGATCGAACCAATGACCTACTGATTACAAGTCAGTTGCTCTACCAGCTGAGCTAAGGAGGCTTAAATTGGACTGCAAATTAACCGAATTAGGTTAAAATGCCAAACCTACCTTGAAAAAAATTACTCTTTTTTCAATTTTTCTAATTCCGCTTCTGCTTCCAAAATCTTTTTCTCCACTTCAGCTCTAAACTTATCCGAGTTTTTCGACTTAGCAAAAAACTCTAAGTTATTGGTTAACACGGCGATATCATTTTCTAAAGCCTGGATTTTTTTACGAGCATCTGGAGCAGCCGATTTTCTTTCTTCTGTGTTTTGATGTGTTTCTGCCGACAATGATTTCAATTCAAATCCCCATGCCGCTAATTTTTCAGCCGGTTGGGTTCTCGCAAAATCAATTAAGGAGTTCCAAGAATTCCTGAATTTCTCTTGAATATTCTTAACATCTTTTCTTGGTACATAACCGATGGCATCCCATTCTGCTTTGATGTTTCCTAAATTGGCCAACGACTCAGCGTCTTTTAACATAGCTTGCATGGTAGATAAAATACCATTTTTAGCCGTTAGATTAGCTTCAAATTCCTCATCCTGAGGTCCTTTGTTTTTCTCTCTCTTTAAATTAAAGTAAGCATCACAAGCAGCCTTGAATTTAGCATAAATTTGATCTTTTTGCTTTTCAGGGACATGGCCTATTTCTTTCCAACGCTTTTGAAGCCCAATCACCATGTTGGTAATTTCAGGGGTTTCAGTGCCCGTTTCTACGATTCCATTAACTTGGTCTACTAACAATTGTTTAGCCGCCAAATTAGCTTTTCTTTCCGCATCAATCTTACTGAAAAATTCACTTTTATGCTTAAAGAATGTTTTTAAGTCGGACCAAAAAAGATGACTCACTTCTTTCCCACCTTCACGCGGCAAACCACCTTTCAATTTCCCCCACTGCTCTTGCAAGGCTAAAACAGCTTTGGACGTTTGATTCCACTCCGATATACTGATCGATGTAAAGGACGCATAGGTATGCATCAAATCGGATAATTCTTTTTTGACAGCTAGGTTTTCTTGGTATATACCCTTTTGAGCCTCATTTACCTGTCTCTTTTGCTCAAACAAAACATCAAGTGACTTCTTAACTCGCAACCACATGGCCTCATTTGCATCGCGATGCGCTGGCCCAATGTGCTTATATTCTTCAAATAATTCTTCCGCTTCTTTTAATAATTTTTGTAAAGCTCCACCCGCCTGAATGGCTTCGGCCAACTTTTCAAGTTTGGCTGCAATGACTTCTTTCGCCTGTAAATTCTTTTTGCGATCTAATTCCAATAATTCAAAGAAGATGCTCCGATTACTATAAAAACGGTCCACTAAGGCATGATAACTTTGCCAAAGCGTTTGGTTCATATTTCCTTGAACACTACCTAAGCTCTTCCACTCATCCTGTAACTTTTTAAATGCCTTAAAACTTGCATTTACATGCGCTGGATCAGAATTATCGTCCGCATCTGCCAAAACTCTAAGCTCATTAATTAATCTTGTCTTTCCTTCTAATGCCTTCTCCCTCATTTTTTCCATTTGTTGGAAAAATGTCTGACGCTCCCCACGGATAAACTGAATACAAGAATCGATTTTTTGATTTATTTCATCTCCTTTGAACGAAAATCCTTCCTCAGATTGTTCATTAGATTCTTTGAAACTAGCCAGCGCCTCATTCTTCTCTCTAAATTTTATTTTTTCAAAAGCGATTTTGGCCTCTTTCGTAATTTCGTCAATTTTCTTGAACGTACCCGATGCAGCTTGCGCTTGAATAATGGATTTAGCCGACTCGAAAAATGCCAATAAACTTTCTTTTGAAAGATTGCTGTAATCTAATACTGGATATACGATCGTTTTATCTTCAGTTGCATGCTCCTGCTTAGGCAATTGGATATCTAACATTTCAGAAGTGGAATTTGCTTCTGGTTCTGATATTTCGGCTACAAGCTCTTGGCTTTCAATTTCTTCTGCAACCAATGCTACTGGGGTTTCCAAAGCGATTGTTTCTAGTTCTTCAACAGCAACGATCTCTTCAACAACTTCTTGAGGGGCTTCTTCAACAGCAACAATTTCTTCAACAGCAAAGGTCTCTTCAACAATTTCTTGAATGGGTTCTTCAGCAACAGTCTCTTCAACCATTATTTCTTCGGATTCCAATGAAGGAACATCTTCTTGTTCCATGGCTTCTTCTACCGCAGTTTCGGATTCAGTTTCAATGCCCTCCGGTGCTGATTCTATTTCAGCCGTCGGCGTGTCTGTTTCCGGCTCTGTAGCCATGGATTCTTTTAAAACTTCTGGGTTTTCCGCCTCTGAAGCCTTTTGTGTTTCATCATTTTCTTCCGTCATCATAATCGTCGTTGTTTGCGTTTTTACTAAACTAATTTTTCAAAAATACGCTCCATCGATACAGCATGGCCAATTTTCTCTTTTAGGTCTGCTATAGA
>Ga0222712_10002810_pt1 | contig 19546 bp, 16 predicted proteins | sample C33_657DmetaG_FD_165043 | JGI IMG/M metagenome (GOLD analysis project Ga0222712, IMG submission 165043) | Estuarine water microbial communities from San Francisco Bay, California, United States - C33_657D | ecosystem: Environmental > Aquatic > Marine > Unclassified | place: USA: California... | reverse complement strand
TCAGAACGCACGCGCGCGATCGATCGATCGTCCTCGGGGCGATTTCGAATCGCGACGGGAATCAAATCGCGAATCGCGCGATCGATTTTTTTTCCCATCGTCGCATTCAAGTGCGATCGACGCGAGCGCGCGTTCGCGTCGCGCGCGTTCGCGCGTCGATCGCGCGCGCGATTCCATTCGATTCCATTCGCGCGTTCTAAATTCGATCGCGATCGAATTCGGGAATTCATTTCGCATTCTCGCCTTCGCGAACGATCGAACGAACGCTCGACAGCGATCGATCGACGCGTCAGGGGACACGGAGACGATTAGACGAACGAACGGGGAAAAGGGACGGGACGAAATCGATCGATCGACATCACGCGAGCGAACGATCGAGGGAATCGATCGCGATTCGCGATTCGCGCGCGATCGATCGAGATCGTGAAGCGATCGAGATCGACGGCGTTCGCAGAGGCGAAAAGGTTGAGTCGCCGATTCGCGATGTCCCCGGCGTGTGCATCGATCGTAGGGATCGATCGCGCGCGATCGCACGTGGAGTGGAGCGATCGCGAGTGCGAAGGCGCGCGCAAGGCGGGCGAGCGACGCGTCGCGAACGCGAACGCGCGCGAGGACGGCGAAGGACGACGGGCGAGGACGCACGGACGCGAACGATTGGTTGCGATTTCTCGAGTGAACGCGAATGTGGAGGAAAGCGAGTGGTGCGTCGTCGATGCGCGAGTCACTGGGAAATGGTCACCGTCGAGTGCGGAGGAGGTGGAGGTGTCGAACGACGGCGCGAGCGCGCGCGTCGGGGAGCCGGCGAACGAGGACGCCATGGCGAGAGCGCGAGCGAAAGGGAGATTTCGAGGCGAGAGCACGGAAGAGATACGACAGGAATTGTATTCCATGGGACAGAGAGAGCTTCAGGCGATGTTTACGGACATGTTTAATCGAGCGACGACGAGTAATAACAATCAATGGTTGCGTCGGAGAATCGCCACGGGATTGGGGCTGGAGGAGCTGGTGCCGCCGCCGCCGCCGACGGTCAAGGTGGAACCGAGTCCACGACCGACGGCACAGCCGCGAGTGCCATCGGCGAGGCGAAATAGTGGTCGTCGACAGAGTGTCAACGGGGCGAGCGCGTCTATGGTGAAAATGGAGCACACGCCGGCGGCGGAGGACAAGGCGGATTTCACGGCGGACGGCGTTCGCAAATCTCGTCGAGCGGTGAAGCCCAAAGCGATGTTCGACTCGGATGCGTTTCCGTCGGCGGCGAAGCAGAGCGAGGAACGACGAAAGGAAAAGAAGCGTTTGGAGGCGGCGGAACAAGCAGCCTCGACGTCTGGTCGCGAGAATCCCGCGGGCAAGGCGAGCGTCGGCCGTCGCTTGCGCGTGTACTGGCCGTTTGAACAACAGTTTTTTGCAGGCGTCGTGGCGGCGTACAACGCGCGCACCAATATGTACTTGATTAATTACGATGACGGCGATCAAGAGGAAATTGTGCTGAGCACGCTGAGCGCACAGCAATGTGCGGAGGAGGACGGTCAGGACGACGACAGGCGCAAGAGCACGGAATTTTTCCCTTCGCTGGATGCTTCGCCAGACGAGCAGCTGCTCACCTTGCCGCACCCTGGAAAGAGCGCGGAAATAGTCAAAGCGCTTCCAGCGAGCTGGCCCAACTTGGGTGCCCTGGTGTGGGGCCGTGTTAAAGGGCACGGATGGTGGCCTGGCACCGTGCACGCGAAGTGCGCTGGTTCCCAGGGCGTGCACGAAGTGAGCTTTTTCGACAACTCCATCGCGCGCGTGCACCGACACGATTTGCTGCCGTTCCGCGAGTACTACTCACTGTTGCGAGACGCCAAGAAGACAGCAGGATACGATGAAGCCGTAGCGCGCGCGACGGAGAGTTACGAAAGTCGTGCGCAACGCTCGGCGAAGCGCCGCGCGATGAGGCAGGAGGAGCGCGAGGACGACGCGCCGCGTATTTGGCATTTTGAAAAGGATGAAACGCCGAAGAAAAGCTTTAACAGGCGCATGAAGGAAGTCGATGTGCCGCAACCAGGGTCGCCCGCGCCGAAGCGTCAGCGCGCCACGCCGTCGGCGCCGGCGGTTGAGGAGGTTCAAATCTTTGGCGCCGCGGCGCCGCAGCGCCAGCTGAGCGATTTGACCAAGAGTTTGGAGCAAATGAAAACAAAGGTGGTACCGCTCGTCAAACAGAGTCAAAAGGTATTCGTCAAGCACTTGGATAATACCAACGCCGATGACGATGCGTGTTTGATATCCGCCGACGAGCGCGTGGTTATGCTCGATGAACTCGCATCGATTGAGGCTCTCATCGCGTGGAGCGAAGGGAGAACGGATTCGACGCCGACGTTTCAGGCAACCGCGACGACTGATTTGGACTTTATGAACCCACTCGTATCGATTGGCGACTGGAAAGATCGTCTGCCTAGTAACGGACTCCCCCATGCGGAGTCGGCGTTACTGCGCCAGCGCAGTCAAGAGTTGTTGAACGGCGATTTGGCTGGGATTCAGTGGAACATGGACGCCATTCACGCCATCGCCGATCCGATGGGATTGGATCCGCTCGGCACTGGTCTCGGCGGCGACATCGCGGGTCAAACCGCACCGTCGACGCCCGAACAGCATGGTCTCGATAGCGACAGTCCGTTCTCCATGAACATTGCCGATTCTTGTGCGACGCTTCACGGCACTTACGTTAAAGGCGAAGCTGACGATAGCCACATCACCGCCGCCACCCGCGCTTCTTAAACGCGAAGCCAAACGTGTCCCGCGCAAGTTCGGCGCACTCCTCGACCCCTAAGAACAATTAGATAAACGCCCACGGGTTCATGGCCACGATTTCTTTTCAAGTGCGCCGGTGTTTCCTGATTTTTCCACTGTAATGACGACAGTTTGTACAAAGACGAGACACCTTCCCTCACTCCCGCGCGCGCGTGGCGATGACGAAAAAATGGCTCCCGCTCGAGGCGAACCCCGAAGTGATGAACGCGTTCGCTTCTAACCTCGGATTATCCCCAGCGTTCGCGTTTCACGACGTTTTCGGTTTCGACGATGACGCCTTGCAGTTTGTCCCGAAACCGTGCGCCGCCGTGCTCGTGCTCTACCCCATCACTCCCGCCACCGAAGCCGTGCGAGGGGCGATCGACGCCCCCGTTGACGTTCCCGAAGATTTGTGGTTCGCTCGCCAGACGGTGTCGAACGCGTGCGGGACGATGGGGATCATTCACGCGTGCTTGAACGCGCCGGGCGTATGCGTCGACGACGACGCGAGCTATTTCGCATCGCTTCGCTCGCGATGTCGCGGTTTGGACGCCGACGCGCGCGCGAAAGTCATTGAAAATGATGATGAACTCGAGAGCGCGCACGTCGGGGCGAGCTCGGAGGGACAGAGCGAGGTGCCGGATATCGACGAAGACGTCGATTTGCACTTCATCGCCCTGTGCGCGCGCGACGGGGGAATATGGGAATTGGACGGGAGGAAACTCGCGCCCGTGTATCACGGACGCGCCAGTGAAGACGGTTTGTTGAAAGATGCCGTGCCCGTGATTCGAAAATACATGGATGCCGCGGATGGATCGATTCATTTCAACGTCATCGCGCTCGCGGCGAACGTAGACTAGCGCGAGAGCGAGAGTAGATTTAGCCGTCTGAGCGCGCGAACGAAAACGTTTGCGCGACGCGGACGTGACGTCGTGTTATATGTTACTGTGTGTGTCATCGAAATGCAAATGCCTTCCCATCGAGCGCTAAAAATCTAAATCAAGTGGTTTTCAATTCGTCGACGTCTCCGTCTCGTCTCGCGTCCCGTCGTCGGTCCTCCGTCTAGTAATACGAACCCTCCGGCGGTTGCGGGTTTCGTCGACAGTCCGGTCTCAAAAGCGCGTGATACACCCCATTCAGCACGTCTTCGATCGTATTCGACCGCTTCCACGCCTGAGCGATTCCTAACGCTTTCAAATCCACCGTTCCGTCTGATTTCACAAACGGAGCGTTCACGCGCGTCTTGAATTTCATCCTCGGTGGTTTCACCGGGTACGACTCATCGCACTCGATCGCGAGCTCGAGCACGCGCATATCAAACGTCGTCCCCGCTGGTCCGAGTATCGTTCCCGTCCAGTGCGCCATATCGTCGTCGTCATCTGCGTCGATCCGCGTCGATCCGCGTCAATCCATCCTCCGTCGCGATCGCGCGCTCGCTCGATCGCTCGATCGATCGATCGATCGATCGCGCATGCAACATTCGCCCGCGCGCTCGCGCTCGCATCACACCACGCACCTGCGTCGGCTAATCCGTAGGATAAATACGCCGGTAACCCCGCGCCTGATTTCTCCCCTTTCTCCAGCTCCTTTAAAAGCTTAAACGCGCGCGGGACGACGACGTCGTCGCCGCCGCTCGCGAACATCCTCACGCGCACGCGTCGCACGACGAGGGATTGACGTCAACAGCGAAGCGGTGATGATGACGTGACGTGCGCGTCGCGCGCGATGCGTCACGCGAACGTCGCGAAGTGCGATCGATCGCGAAACGCGACATCATCGACATCATCGCTCATTCCATTAAATTCATTCATTCATTCATTCATTCATTCATTCATTTGCTCTGACTCATTCGTCGTGTTCGTCGACGGCGTCACACCTATGCATGCATTCACGCTTTATCGTTCATTTACACACGCTTTCATCGCTACGGTCGCGTTTCTTTGTGCTCATCGTCGCGTCGCGTCGCGTCGCGTCGCGTCGCGTCGCGTCTCCCCCGATCGCCTCTCTCCCCCCTCGCCCTCGACGCCCTCGTCATCGCACGTCCTCGAACACGCGATTTATGTCTTCATACGCGCTCCCTGCGGCGACGCCACAGGCGAAGGCTAAGACGGCGACGCGCGCGCGCGGTCCGCGAAACAACGCGAACGCGGCGACCGCGCCGACCAACGCGCCGCGGGACGTTTTTCTCAACCCAATGTCGATCGCGCGTTCGATCGCGACGTCGTACGACGTCGATGGGGAGTGCTCGACGTGTGGCATCGCGCGTCGCGATGGCGATGAACGCGGAGAGATGTGACGATCGATGATGATGATGATGATGATGATGATGATGATTCTCGTGATGGAAGCATCACTCGGTGACGCCAAAGATCTGTGGTCGACGTCGGTCGAGGACGGAATCGCGTGACTTTCGCGCACGAGCGATATGGGATGCGCCTCGAGCGCGCCTCGACGTTCGAACGGGAATGAGGACGACGGAAACGGAATCAACGGGTTGACGCGCGCGAGCGCGTCGCGCGCCGACGCGCCGACGCGCGTGAAGCTGTGCGTCTTAGGCGCGAGCGACGTCGGGAAGACCTCACTCGCGATGCGATTCGTCAAAGGGTCGTTCAATGAGGAATGTAAGGCGACGATCGGGGCGGCGTTCGCGTCGCACGTCGTCCGGCTGTCGAGCGGGATGAGGGTGAAATTTGAAATTTGGGACACCGCCGGACAGGAGCGGTACGCGTCGCTCGCGCCGCTGTATTATCGCGGTGCGAGCGCGGCGTTCGTGGTGTTTGATGTGAGCGATCGCGAGAGTTTTGAACGAGCGAAATATTGGGCTCGGGAATTAGCGCTTCACGCGGAGGCGAGCGCGAACGCGCGAGCGTTGGTCGGGAATAAAGTGGATCGCGTTCGAGCGAGCGAGCGGATGAGAGACGGGACGAGCGGCGAGGGCGGAGACGGACAGGAGTTAGGGGCGAATTCGGAAAGTGAATGCGAATGGCGTCGCGCGGTGACGCGATTGGAAGCCGAGGCGCTGTGCGAGGAGTTGGGGATGACGGCGTACGTGGAGACGAGCGCGAAGACGGGGGAGGGCGTGAGCGAAGCGTTCGAGCTCGTCGCGCGAGCCGTGGCGGCGAAAAACGCCGCGCGAATGCCGAGCGCTGAGGAAGCGCATGAGGCGAGCGCGCACGGCGTCGGCGCGCGCATCGCGCGCCGTCGTGAGCGCGCGTGATGGAGTACATGTGAGAAATTGTTGTAACGATACCGACGAGCCGCGAGACGGCACTGCTCGACGCGCGATGTCGCGCGCTTCGCCGTTTGTCTTCACTTTCGTCGCGCGCGCGAATTCTCACAAATCACGCGAACGAGCGAGTGCGCGATGCTCGAGCGCGTCGGCGCTGGATGCGGTGCGCGTGGTGTTGGTGCGCCCCGAAGGTCCGACGAACGTCGGCGCCGCCGCTCGAGCGTTGCAAAACTTTGGCGTGAAAGATTTCAAACTCGTGGCTCCGTCGAGCGCGGTTTCGTGCGATGGCGCAATCGCAGATGATGCGTATAAATATGCCGTGCACGCGTCGTGGATGTTGAACGCGAGTGATTTCGTGCGCCCGGACGTGGCGGCGGCGTGCGCGGACCGCACCTTTGTCGTCGCCGCGACGGCTCGACCGCGAGAGAACTTGCCTTTGCTCACTTTGCGCGAGTGCGCGGAGAGAATTCGCGACGAGATCGCGCGAGGAAACCGCGTGGCTGTTTTGTTTGGCAACGAGCGCACGGGGCTGACGAACGAGGAGTTGGCGTACGCGAACGTCGGCCTTCGCGTGCCGACGGCGGGCGACGCCAGGGTCGACGCCGGGACATCCGCGACGACGACTTGGAGGCGCGAGGGGAAGTACACCGGGGGATCGGGAGCGACCGCGGCGGCGGGCGAATCGGGCGGTCTCACGCCGGTGTCGATGAATCTCGGGATGTGCGTCGGCGTCGTGGCGTACGAGCTCTTCAACCGACTTTCGGAGGACGACGTCGGCGAGTATAAACCTTTCGTTTCCCACGCGCTTACGGTGGAGGAAAAGAAGCGTTTGATAGAAGATTTACTCGCCGCACGACTCGCGATTGATGTTCTCGCGACGACGGACGAGGCGATGGGGGAAGAATCTCGCGCGGCGTACGTCGAAAAAGAACGACGGCAAATCGCTCGCGCGCTCGCCGGCTCGATCCCATCCCGAGACGCCGTGACGCTCTTCTTCTTAGCCCGACGCACGCTGGCGTTGGCGCGCATCGCATCCGTCGACGATGCCGTTCTCGCCGTCGCCTCGAAAGCTGTCGAAGAGAATCCATCTGGAGGCGCGAAATCCGTCGCTCGCGCCGTGAAAGCGCAGCTCGACGTAGCGTTGACCGCCAAGGAGCTCGATCGAGTTTTACGCTCTGTTCGCCAACGCTCGCTCAAACGCGACGTCGATGAGTGAAAAACAAAACCATTAGAGTATCTCATCCCGTCCTTCATCGCATTCGCGCGTGACATCGCGTTCACCTTCCTTTCCCTCGAACGCGAACGCGAACGCGAACGCGAAAAAGACGTTTGATATTCCACCTCCTCCGTCGGCGCGAGCTCAAACGTCACTCTCATGCCCGCGCGCGCTGATTCGTTTTTCCCTCGCGCGCGCACGCGCGACGCCCGATTCACTTTGATTGATTTCTCCTGCGACGCCTCCTTCGCGTCATCGCACGCGCGCGCGTCGCAAGTTCTCTTCATCGATGACGCGTTCGTGTTCGTCCTCGCGCGCGGCGTGCGCGCGAAACCCAGTGGCGTAGGCTCGGCGCTCGCGTCCAAGCGCCGAGGTTGGAGCGCGAAAGAGCGAATAAAATCAAGCGTGTTTGCGTTTCGCGGGCGCGCGCTCGCGGGCGAGGGCGAGCGGTGGAGGAGACGAAACTCGGAGCGCGCCGCGCGCGGCGGCGGAGCGGCGAGCGACGGCGTCGAACGCGTCATGACCGTGGAGGTGTTGTTCGATGATTTGCTCGGGATGGATTACGGGAATCATTTGATTTTGAACGGGAGGTTAGCGCTCGAAGCGCGTAAGGCGAAAGTGAGGACGTTCGCGCACGCGAGCGAGGCGCTGAGATTTCACGGCGCCGAGCTGCGAAGACGCCGAGGAGATTTCGCGCAGACGGAACGAAGCGAACGAGAGGAAATGTATGGGGAATACGACGAACGGGCGTTTGGATTTCGTAAGAGACATCGCTCATCGGCGAGTTTTGGCAAGCGCACGCGCGAAGATGAGTCCACGGACGGCGGCGCGTTGTCGCCGCGGTTGAACGGCGGAGACGGCGAGGGCGGAGCGTCGTCGAGCGCGAGCGACGCGGAGGACGAACGACGGGACGGCGAACGCGAGGAAGATGATTTTCAGGGATCGGCGCCGAGGAACAACATCGTGGAGCCCATGCGCGTGATTGAACTGCGCGATAAGACGTTCGTGGCGACATTTACGGATGTGCATTTGCAGCCGGCGTTGCAAGCGGTCGTCGAGCCGCACGAACGGTTACTGCGGCTCTTTGAGACGGGATTACCGCTTTGGGCGATCATGTGTCCACAATACGGCGTGCCTTATCGCCCGATATTCCGTCGAGCTATCAAAGCGCTTTCGTTCGCTCTCATCATTTTATCCTGCGTGAGCGGATTGATGGAACTACAGAGGAGCATGCCGAGCGTCGCTCCGAATTGGGCGCGACCGCAGCACCCAAACGTTCGCGCCGGATTATTCGCGGGCAACGTCTACGCGCAGTCGTTAATCATCGCGCCGCTTTACAACAAGCTGCGCGTATTCGTGACCTCGGGCGTAGGCGTCGTCATCAGCGCGGGCGAGCGCGCGGCTCGCGCCGCCGTCGCATTTACGGCGTCGCGCACGAGCGCCAGCGCGCTCGCCATTTGGCGCCTCCTCGCACGCACCACGCGAGGTTTGCTCTCGCTCTTGCTCTACATTATCGACCGCGCGATCGCTCACAGGAAGAGTCTCTTCTTGCGAATCGCCGCAAAAGCCGGTATGGCGCCGCCGCGACCGAAATTCGTGTCGCCCATGCGTAATCGCAAGGCGTACGACCGCGACGTCATCTCGCGTATCGAACGCGAACAAGACGTGAACGAAATTGAAGCGGAGTACGACGACGAGCAATACGACGAGGACGAATCTTTCGACGCTGGAAGCGTTGTAAAGAAATTGAATTAGCGAAAGGCGATGCGAAGACGTCGAACGAGCGAGCGACGACGACGTGAAGCCTGTCTTTTCTCTGCGGCGACGCCGCGCGTCAGTTCCCAACGCGCCATTCGCGCTATGCCTCTCGTTCGGACGGCAACTGCCGCGCTCTCGCCGTCTGATGCCGCGGATGCCTCGTCGTTGCCATCGAAGAAGCAGCGCATGACGTTCGCACACAAAGGCAGAGTCGTCCACCTCGTCGGCACCATGCACTACAACGGGGCCTCCGTCGAGCTCGCCGCGAGCACGGTGCGCGAATGCGTCGAACGCCGCGTGCTGGCCGCATTGGTCTTGGAGACATGCGAGAATCGATGGGAGAAAACGCTGAGGTTTCAACCGCGCGGATCGTTCGCGCGCGCGCTTTTGGATAACGAGTTTCAAGCGGCTTCGGAAGCGTGCGGCGACGCGAGAGTCGTGCTTGGCGATCAATCCATCGCAGATCTCGGGTCGAGCTTGGGCGCGCTCTCGAAACAGACGCTCAAGGATGTGACATCCGTCGCGGGATGGCGAGCGATCGTTGAAGACGTGCGAGCGGCGGTGGAAAGCGAGCTGACTCCGGTCCCCGGCGTAGGCGTCGCGCATCCGGGCGAACTGTTTGACGCGAAATTGCTAATGAACATGCCGTTGTCGCTCTTTCGCTACCCTCTGGCGTGGGTGCTGAAATCGCCCAAGTTCGTTGTGCCGCTCATTGGGTTCTTTTACGGGATCTCCATCGTCCCAGAAGCGGTGGAGTCGATTCAAGACTCGCAAGCGGCGGCGCTGGCCGAGACTTTGGTGACGGATTTGTTCTTTGTGCTAGATGTTTTGCAGGTGACGATTTTGACGCGGTGCTTTCTCGTCGCTTTGCTAAGAGATAGGAATGAAATTTTAGCAAACTCGATCAGCGAGGCCTGCGAGCAGGCGGGAGAAGGTGAATCAGTCGTCGCGGTTGTCGGCGCCGCGCACCTGAATGGCGTGCAGCGGCGCTTATTAGAAGGCAAAACGAGCCGAGGGGACTGAAACTTGCCTACGTAGCTACAAACTAGATTGACAATTAATACTATGAGAAGAAGTAGACGGAATCTCTGATCGTGTTGAGGTCGAGGTCACCCGGGGCAGGGGGTTTGGGGAATTCTTCCGCGACTTTGGGGTACGTCGCGCAGAATTCATTGTACAAGTTCTCCAGCAATGGCTCGCTGTGTAACTCGATAAACTTTTCGCGAAGGACGATGCTCATCGTGTCCACATCACACGCGTGCGTCCAGTACGAGTCGTGCACACCGGCGAACGTCAAACCTTTGTCGACGCAGGCGACGGCAGTTTTCATCATGTGCGAGCTGTCGACCGAATGAATGAAATTCGGTGGAAAAGCGCTGCGCTGCTTCACCTTCATCACCGGGTTCGTTTCGTCGTGCACCTTCAAGGTGAACGATTGCAAGATAGTTCGCACGCGCTTCTCTGACTGGCGTTGGTAAGGCTGCACGACGGGCAAACCGAGCGGTGTCGTCCATCGCACTAACTCGCCCGTGGCTGTCGCGATGGTCGCGCAGTCGGTCAACCATGCCATGACGTCGCGAGCGTTGGAAAACATATTATTTAGCGCGTCCAACGTGCGATGCGCGGTGTATTTTGCCACTCGATATCGCAGCTGTTCGTTGTCTTCCATCGCTTCTCTCTCTTTGAGGCGGCTATAAATTTGCCCGCGAGCGCCAACGAACGTCACCCCGTACACCGATGTCATCACCGTTTGTTTCACCAACTTGCGGTCGACGTGCGGCGCGATAGACATGGCGAGCTTGGCGTTCGCGACTTCCTCGGGGACTTCGCTGTCGATGAGCTTCATGTCCTCGGCGACGATGCGCTTCAGAACGTTCGCAATACCTGTGTAGACATCGGCGCCGCGCTCAGCTGGAACCAAGTTCACCGCTTCGCCACCGTGATAATCGCGACCAAGCGCGGCATAGTGCTGCAACCCGTTGCACGAACCGTCTTGATGCACTGGGAGGTTACTTGCGAACTGCGTCGGATCAGAGAGTTCGAGCGCCTTGTCGAGTTCTATGCACGTCGCCAGGCACTGCCAAGGCTCCTCGGCGTCTTTCCACCACGCCCCTTGGGCGAGCGGATCTTGCGCCGACGCACGAACGGCTTCGATGTTGTCTTTGATGAACTTCACGCGGTCCTCCATCGGGAGCTTATCGGCGCCATTCCCAAACAACGTGGCGCACTGGATGTACATCCATCGTAAGCCCCGTTCGCCGAGCTTCTTACTCTCGTGGAATCGAAGCAGACCACGGCATAAATCACTCCCGAGGTGATTCAAATGCGCGTGCATCGTGTAAGCGCGTCCGCGAAAGTCCAAGTTGTGCGGAAAGTAAAGTTTTGCCTCTCCCTTCATCTCGCGCGCGACTTGAAGTTTCATCAAAAAATCGCAACGCTGAGAGTGAAGCTCCATGTTGGCCTTTTTTGTGACTTTTACGTCGCGTAAAAAGTCAATCACTTCACCTTTTCCAGGCAAACCACTGGCAAGAAGTTGAAAACGTCGCCTGTCACTTCTCAGAGCAAACGCGCCGCCGGGCCAACGAGGAACTTCTATTTCTGAACGCAAAGGAACTTCGGCAACGCCGCCGCCCCGCGCCCACACTTCTTCGATGATCGGCAGCACATCAGTGTTGATTTGCCACGCTGTGCGCCCAAGAGCGTTGAGCGCGTCCATCACCGGTTGGTAGGATACGGGTTCATTTTTCGCTTCCGCTTCAAGCGCTCGGTCGCGCAAAGCCTTCATTTGCGCTTGACTCGGTCCTTCAGACGAGTACTTACCTCGCATGAAGACGCTATCTGAACGTAAATACCCACCTCGATCGAATCTCGTCCATTCACGCGGCGGCACTATCATGGGAAAGTGTCGCACCGGTACTAAAGACGCGCGCGTCATCGTCTCCGTATTGATAAAACGATAGATGCTTGCGTGCCAGTGTAGCATTCCGTAACCACCGTCTTTGTAATCATGGTAAAACGCCGGCAGCGTCAACAACTCGTCATTCTCTCCGGGCACGCGGATCTTAGCCGTGTTCAGCAGCGCGGACAATAAAACCGTGCCGACTTTTAGGTGAATCTCGCGCCCCCAATCTGCGTTATCGAGAGCCAGCCGCGCGTGCTTGGAAACTGCCTTGATGGTTGTCATCTTTGCCGTATTTAGCGCCATGTGCATGCGATGATCCACTGCGTCGTCGAGCTCCTTGATATTCTCCGTCGTGTTCATCATTCGCGAGCGCTTGAATGCCTCTTTTGCCACCTTTTCCGCCGAGCGCATGCGCTCTAAATTCACCTCTGCCTGAACGACGCTTCCAACGTAATCGGCGACGGCTATAAATTTGGCGGCTCCGGCGGTCGTTTGGTCAGGCTGCAAGAACGACCACTTCGTTTGCGCCTTAGAATCACCCTTCATGAGCATGCTCAGAGTCGCGTGCAGCGTCAACACCGCGAGCTTTTCGGGGTCCAACATATTTATATAGTGTCCGTACACGCGACGGTCCACGCCCGGAACGTTTCCTTTAATCTTCTGCTGCTCCTCCTGCAACGCCTGCACGAGCGGGACGTAGAACGACGCGAGCAGCCTCTGCACCACGGGCAACTGCACCCCGATTCCCGCCGCGAACGTCTTCCGCGCAAACTCTTTATACCTCGCGACTTCGCGTTCGACGGCTAAACTCTCCGACTCGCGTTGCTTCTTTCGCTGCGTTTCCTCGTAACTCAACGTCGCCGCCGTCGACTCGCCCTCGTGCCGCCGCAAGTGCCTCCTTCTCGCATGTATCGTCTGTAACGCCAACTTAATCTTCGCATCGCGCTCATTCGCATCAAAAATCCTATCCCTTGCGTCCCCGAACGCCGTCGCGTCCCTCGCTAACGGCCGTAGCTTCGGCCCAGGTTTCGTCGCCGTCCCCGCCTGCGCGCTCAACGCCAAGAACGCGTCCAGCTCCTCATCATCCTACATCCCAGCGGTCATTCCCCCAATCGATCGTCGTCAATCATCCCATATCGCGCGCGTCATCATCCCTCTCCTCTCTAACGTCTCTCCACCGTCGCTCACGCTCGATCGTTCGCGTTCGCGTTCGCGTTCGCGCCTTCATCCGTCGCCGCTCGCCGCCATCCTCCGTCGTCGCGCGCGCGCACCTCCATCAAATCCGCACTCCATCGCTCGATCGCCACCGACGCGGACGCATTCGCATTCGCGATCGCGCGTGACGTCGACGCGTCGCCCGAGCGCGCGATGCGCGCGAGCGTCTCCGTCGCCACGCGGCGCATCGTGCGGGATCGCGCGCGCGATCGAACGCGACGTCGTGGACGTCTCGGACGAATGGAGACATGCACGATCGCGCGCGCGCTCTAGGGTGAAAACGACGTGGAGTATGAATCGGACGAATGGAGAAATGCGTCGTCGACATCGGCGCGCGAACGCGAGACGACATACGGGAAAACGACGGCGACTATGCGATTTCATGCGATCGCGACGGGGACGCGCGCGCGCCGAGCCGTCGACGCGCGATCGACGCGCGCGCGCGGGCTCGGGCGTCGAGAGAGGCGTTCGAGGACGTGAAGTACGACGTCGAGCTCGGCGTGCGCGCGATATAACGCCCGTCGTGTGGACGCACGGCATGGACGACGACGAATGATGACGAATGACGATCGGGGACGCACAGCGCAGCGCGCGCGACGGACGGAGGTTGAATCGCGTGACGCGAATTCGTGTGACGACCATGGCGTGCGTGGATAGAATTCGCGTGCGATGCGCGCGCGCGAATGCGAGGGGGGGAGCGAGCGAGCGCGCGCGCGATGAGAATGCGCGCGTTTAGGGCTTGGAACGCGGAAGCGCGGTGGCGCGAACGCGTCGCGGACGATTATCGCGAAAAGCGCGCGACAGGGCGCGAGTCGAGGGAGGGGAGAATGTGATTTGCCATGGAATGCGTCGGATTCGCGCGAGGAATTGGGAATGAAGCCGTCGCGAGGGCGACGAGAGGTGGATGATGATTATTGATGATTGATGATGGTTGGGGTTTTGGAAGCGGTGACGCGCGACGCCGCGAACGGCGACGGCGAACTGACGTTTTGCATGATTCATTTTTCGCGCGCAGTAAAACGAAGCAAGCGAAGAAGCCGTCCTTCTACCCGGCGGAAGATGTCAAGAAGCCGCTTAAGCGCACGGTTGAGCACAAGGCGACGAAGCTTCGGGCGACACTCGTCCCGGGGCGCGTGATCATCTTGCTCGCCGGTCACTTCAAGGGTAAGCGCGCGGTGTTCATCAAGCAACTCCCCTCTGGATTGTTGCTCGTCGCTGGTCCGTACGGCGTGAACGGTGTGCCGATCAAGCGCGTGAACCAGCGTTACGTCATCGCGACGTCTGAGAAGGTTGACGTCTCCAAGGTTGACTGCAAGAAGTTTGACGACGCGTACTTCAAGAAGCCGGCCAAGGACCGCACGCGCAAGAGCGAAGAGGAGTTCTTCAAGGTGGACACTTCCAAGAAGGTGCTCCCGGCGTCGTACGTTGCGGACAACCAGGCGGTCGATGCGGCTCTGTCTGCGTCGATCAGCGCTACCCCATACATGAAGGAGTACTTGGCCTCCCTGTTCACCTTGCGTTCTGGCGACAAGCCGCACGAGATGAAATTTTAAGTGGGTGGGCGTTTGCTTTCTGGTTGGTGTATGGCGGCGAGTGCGACGGGTTTGCTTGTGTTAGACGTTTAGAACGTCTGAGGTCTTCTAAAGGGGTTCATTTCATTTAGCGTGTAAGGTAATCGTTCCCAAAAATTCTCCACCCCGCGAATCGACTTTTTAGAACCATTCGTTGTGTTCTTCTAAATCGGTCTCCATCAATCGCGCGCGGTCCTTCAAGGCATCCTTCTTCTTGAACATTTTATTCTCGAATCCCGTGCCGCGATCGACGCCGTCCCAGTGTCGTCCGGGTTTAATTTGGTACCGATTGTGCGGCGCGCCGATTCCTTGGCGAAGCCACGAGTGCGCGGGAACCTCTTGCGGGATTTTAAACCCCGACTTTTTAAGGTCCTCCATGGAAAATCCGAGACCTTCAAGTACGGGCGGAAGGTTCAGCGCCTCATTTTCGCGCTTCTTACGACTCAAGTGCGCCATGGGATCGCCGAAACGCATCGCTTCGCGTTGTTTACCTTCGAAATCGGCGTCGATGTCGGCGTGAGCGAACGGCGTGTCCTTTGCCTTTTCTAAATCTCTGGCGTACTGCAGCGCCTGTCGAGCCTGTTCGACGCCAGACGTCCACACGGGGCGCTCGCGCTCTTTTGGCTTCGCCATCTGCGCCCGACGCTTGATTTCCTCGTCATCTATGAGTTTGCCCGTCGATTTATCGCGATAATTCGTCGCCGCTCCTCGTCCGCTTTGCTCGGCGCTCATGTTTGCCAAGCGCTGCTGCTCCGCCTTGCGCTTGATCTCAGCCTCCATGATTACTTGCGCCGCGCTTACTAATCCCGTGGACCCACCATCCGTCATCTTTGATCCCTTTTCCGTCGTTCGCTTCTTCTCCTCGGATGAACGCCGCTCGGCACTCGGCGCCGCTCGCGCCGCGGGAACGATCAAATCCCCATCGCTATCGTACCTCAAATCCTCCCTCAAACTCGCGATTTGACCAGAAACCATCAAATCCCCATCGCTATCGTACTTCAACTCCTCGCTCAACCTCTCCACTTTTCCAGGAATGATCAAATCCCCATCGCTATCGTACTTCAACTCCTCGCTCAACCTCTCGACTCGTCCGGGAATGATCAAATCCCCATCGCTATCGTACTCCGCAACGTCCGCTCGCGACGCGCGCGATACATCCAAATCCCTCTCATTCCTTCGCCTCTCCGTGCGCTCACCACCGCGCGATCGAAAATCATCACCATCTAAATCCCTCGCCTCGCCCGTCCCGCGCCCGTCGACCTCGTCCCTCGCATCGCCGCGCTCGCCCGCGAACTCCCTTCCTTTCTCCTTCCTCGCCCCAATCTCGCCTTCGGAATCCGAATCGTATCTCTTCCGCGCTCGCCCTTTCTCGCGTCTTCCCAGAGCGCGGTCGTCATTCCCATCGAGCGCGCGTTCGCGCCACCCCGAACCATCCGCTCGAGCGCCGTCCACCGCCGCGACGCGCTCGACGTCCTCGATCGCGGTCCCGTTCGCGATCTCGCGACCGCGCCGGTCGAGCACCACGGCGCCGCGCGCGTCGAACGACGCGACGTCGATGCGTTCACGCGCGACGTCGCGCTCGCGGTCGCTCGAGCTCGCGCGCGCGCGTTCATCCAAGTCCACGACGCGCGTCGCGGCGCGCTCGCGCGCTCGAGCTCTGAGCGCGCTGTCGCTCGGTCGTTTCTTCTTCGATGTTGAGTTTTTTGACGAATATTTCTTCAAGTATTCCGCTAAAGATGACATCGCGTTCGACGTCGCGCGATCGATCGATCGATCGCGGGGCGGCGATGATTGACGAATGACAGAGGTGCGTGGACATCGCATCGATGTTGAGCCGCAGTGCGCGACGCGCGAGTGAGCGCGAGAGATTCACGCGTTTCGAGTTCTCTGAGTTCGATCGATCGAGCGCGATGTCGCACGCGAACGCGCTCGGGGCGGCGAACGTCATGGTCAAGGCGATGGAGACGGCGAGCGCGGTGGGGATTTGGATAGCCCTGAGCGCGGGCGTCATCTTGTTCAACAAGTACATCTTGAGCGTGTACGGGTTCCCGTTCCCGATAGCGCTGACGATGATACACATGGGATTTTGCTCGTTTCTGGCGTTTATTTTAGTGCGCGTGGCGAAAGTAGTCCCCGGGGCGAGCGTGTCGAGGGAGACGTACGCGAAGAAGATTACGCCGATAGCGGCGCTGTTCGCGTTGTCGCTTTGGTGCTCGAATTCTGCGTACATCTACCTGAGCGTGGCGTTCATTCAGATGTTGAAAGCGATGAGCCCGGTGGTGGTGTTTGTGATCTCGTGTGGGTTCGGGATCGAGACGTACTCGCACGGGATGCTGGCGAACATGGTGGTCATCACGACTGGGGTGATGATCGCTTCGTACGGGGAGCTGAATTTCAACGCGTTTGGGTTCATGGTGCAATGCGTGGCGATTGTCGCTGAATCATTTCGCATCGTGAGCGTGCAGATGCTCCTCGGGCGGGCGAATTTGAAACTGAATTCGATCACAACGTTGTATTACGTGTCTCCGGCGTGCTTCGTCTTCTTGTTGATACCGTTTGTATTTTTGGAGCTCCCGAAACTGGCGTATGGATTAGAGATCACGCACTCCGTGCACGCGAGTGCGGGGATTTTGCTAGGCAATGCGTTCACCGCATTCTTGCTGAATTTATCAATTTACTTGTTAATTGGGCGCACAAGCGCGTTGACTCTCAACGTCGCCGGGGTCGTCAAAGACTGGATTTTGATCGGCATCAGCGCGTTACTTTTCGAGGCGCCGGTGACGACGACGCAACTTCTAGGGTATTTACTCGCCTTCGGCGGCGTGTGCTACTACAACTACGCGAAACTCACGGCGCCACAACCGGCGACGGCGACGTCGGTCGAGCTCAAAGAACCTCTCGCGCCGAAGAGCGAGTCCCAAGCGTAAATCTAGATTAGAATCTGTAGGTTAGAATCTGCGACAGTCGCTGGGCCGTCGTGCGCAATAGTGTAGGTTAGTATTATTGCGTCTATGTTACAACATTCACATTCTTTGCCGCGACGTGAGCGTGATTATATCGCTCATCGGTCGAGTTGAATATCGCCCATTCCAGCTAGCTTCGCCGCCTCGAATTCCGCCGCCAATTCGCTCAGCTCTTCGTATATCAGCCCTCGAATGTCATTTTCGGTGAGATTGCGCGACTCGACTTCAAAATCAAAAGTAAACGGCACCTCTGCGCACGGCTCGTCAACTTCGTCGTGTAACGATTCCAAGTACGGGTGCGCGAGCGCCTCCTCCACTGTTATGCGCTTCGCCGGATCGAGGACGAGCATCTTATCAACCAAATCCACCGACCGAGCAGAGGCATTTGGAAATAGTTTTTGAAAACTGCACCGCGCCGTGTTCGGGAGCGATTTGATGTATCGCCGCGCCTTTTCGTTGTTGATGAAATCTAGCTCGGCTTCGGTTTCCGGCGTGCCGATGACTCGCATTATCAAATTAAGCTGATGCACGTAATCTTTCCCTGGAAACAGAGGCTTGCGACCGAGAAGCTCGGCAAATATGCACCCAACGCTCCACACATCAATCGCGCTCGTGTACTCGGCGCACGAGAGCAAGAGCTCCGGCGCGCGATACCATCGCGTCACCACGTACTCTGTCATAAATTCCGACGCCTCTGGGTCCAACAGCGCGGTGCGCGCGAGCCCAAAGTCGCAAATTTTCAAATCACAATTTGCGTTTAATAATAAATTCCCCGGTTTCAAGTCTCGATGGAGCACATCCGCGCTGTGAATATACTTTAACCCGCGCAGAATCTGATACACGAAATACTGACAGTGCTCATCCGTCAACGACTGCGACGATCGAATGATCTGATACAAATCCGTATCCATCAAGTCATACATCAAATAAACATCCGCAAACGTTGCCTTTGATTGCGGTTTGACGCAATCGATGATATCAATCACGTTTTCGTGTCGCAAATGTCTCAGCAACTTGATCTCCCGCAGCGTTCGTTTCGCATCCACCACGTTCTCAAACGCGTTGATAATCTTCTTTATCGCCACCTTTTTATTCGTCGAAACATCCCTCGCGCTGCACACGACGCCGTACGCCCCTTTCCCGATCGGTTTTATCGGCGCATACTTGGCATCCACCTCAAACACCGTGCCACACACCGCGAATTTCGCCGTCTCCCCTCGCCCCGAGCCCTCCCCCGCGATCCCGAATCGCTCCTTTCGCGCTTTCCTCCTCTTCGCTCGCGCCATGCGCACCGCATCATTCGCGCCCTCATGACTTCCTCTACCTCTTCTCTGTTCACCACGTACGTCATCACCTCCCGCGAATTCCCTTTCATCCCCACCCTCGCTCTCGCTCGTTCGCTCGTTTCGCCCGCTCGCGTCGCTCGCGTCTCCGTCGCTTTCAAAATCCTCCAACGACCGACTTCGCGCTCGTCCAGTGCGCTCGCTCGTCGTCGTCGTCGTCGTCGTCGTCGTCGTCGTCGAGCTTTCCCCATCGCTCTGATCGCTTTCGCTCGACGCCAAATCGAGCGCGCTCGAGCGCGCTCGAGCGCGCTCCGCGACGCCCGTCGTCCCGCCCCGCGCGCGCGTTTCCGTCGCGCTCGCGCGCCCACTGCCTCCGTCGCGCATCACTCGCGACGACGCTTTTCGCTCCGACGCATTCGAAGGCGGTGACGGCGTCTCCGCGGACGTCTCCATTCGATTCCACGAACGCCGCGCGATCGCGTGACGCGCGCGCGTTCGCCGATGGCGTCGCCTGTGGTCGAGGACGTGGGCGACCGACCGACCGACGTCGAGTGACCGACCGAATGTCCGACCGACCGACCGACCGACCGACCGACCCTGGGTGTTCGACCGACCGAGAACGCGTGTGCGACCGACCCCGCGA
>Ga0222712_10002808_pt1 | contig 19550 bp, 13 predicted proteins | sample C33_657DmetaG_FD_165043 | JGI IMG/M metagenome (GOLD analysis project Ga0222712, IMG submission 165043) | Estuarine water microbial communities from San Francisco Bay, California, United States - C33_657D | ecosystem: Environmental > Aquatic > Marine > Unclassified | place: USA: California... | reverse complement strand
CGGCGCCGACCACCAGGCTGAGTCCGACGCACAGCAGGACCCAGCGGAGGAGGGTTCGGAGCGGGGAAGCGGGCATGGCCAAGGCGGAGAAAACCATTGAGACCGCCTAGCGATGGTCACAATCCCAAACCATGGACCACCCCCTCCACCGCCGCACCTTCGTCAACCACGTCGCCCTCGGCGGCCTCGCCTTGGTCGCGGCCCCGGCGATCCTCCACGGACAGTCCGCCATGCCCGCCAAGGTCAAGGTCGCCCTCATCGGTTGCGGCGGCCGCGGCACCGGCGCCTTGGCGCAGTTCCACGCCGCCTGCAAACTCCTCGGCATCGAGCCCGAAGTGGTCGCGTTGGGCGACGCCTTCGAGGATCGCGTCCAGAAGCTCGGCCAAAGCTACAAGCTACCCGCCAATCGCCTTTTCACCGGCTACGACGCCTACCAGAAGGTGCTGGCCACCGATTGCGCGTTCGTGCTGATGGCCACGCCGCCGGCTTTCCGGCCGGTCCACTTCGCGGCCGCCGTCGAGGCCGGCAAGCATTGCTTCGTCGAGAAGCCCGTCGCGGTGGATCCGGTCGGCGCCCGCGCGATCATCGCCACCGGCGAGAAAGCCAAGGCCAAGGGCCTGGCGGTCGTGGCCGGCACGCAGCGTCGCCACGACGCGTCCTACCTGAAGAACAAGGCGCTCATCGACGCCGGCGCCATCGGCGCCCTCCGCGGCGGGGTCGTCCAGTGGAACGGCACCGTGCCGTGGGTGAAGCGCCGCGCCCCGGGCGAGACCGACGGCTACTACATGAACCGCAACTGGGTGAACTTCGCCGAACTTTCCGGCGACCATATCGTGGAGCAGCACATCCATAACGTCGACGTCGCCATCTGGTTCCTCGGCCGCCCGCCCGTGAGCGCCCTGGGTTTCGGCGGGCGCGCCCGCCGCGACTCCGGCAACATGTTCGACTTCTTCAGCGTCGACTTCGATTTCGGCGACGCCGTCCACATCCATAGCCAGTGCCGCCAGATCACCGACACGGCCGGCCGCGTGGGCGAGTTCTTCACCGGCGCCGAAGGCTCCTGCTACGGCAGCGGCAAGGTTTTCTCGAAGAAAGGCCTCGCGACCCCCGACATCCGCCTGGATACCGACGACTCGATGGTCCAGGAGCACGTCGACCTGATCCGCGGCGCCTTCAACGGCAAGCCCCTGAACGACGCCCGGCAGATCGCCGAGACGAACCTCGCCGTCATCATGGGCCGCATCTCCGCCTACACCGGGGAGCTCGTCCGTTTCGCCGACCTGCTGACCAACGAGAAGTCGCCTCACTACCACTTTCGCTTCGCCATCGGGCCTCGGGATTTCGAGGCCGGCGAGATCAAGCTCCCGCCCGAAGTCCCGCCCATCCCGGGCAAGGCCTGAGACGGACGCCGCCGGGTCCGGGGGCCGCGCTCAGGCGAGGATGCCCTTGATCACCTTGGCCGGCACCACGCCGATCAATTTCTGGTCGAGCCCCTGGTACTTGAACAGGAGCTTGTCGTGGTCCAGGCCGAAACGGTTGAGGATCGTCGCGTGCAGGTCGCGGACATGGACGGGGTCCTTGACGACGTTGTAGGAGAATTCGTCGGTCTCGCCGTGGACGGTGCCGCCCTTGACGCCGGCGCCCGCGGCCCAGACGCAGAAATTCCGGGGATGGTGGTCACGGCCGTAGTTCGTCTTGGTCAGGCTGCCTTGGGAGTAGACCGTGCGACCGAACTCGCCGCCCCAGACGACCAAGGTGTCATCCAGCATGCCGCGCTGCTTGAGGTCCTGGATGAGGGCCCAGGCCGCGCGGTCGATGTCCTTGCACTGCGCCTTGATGTCGTTGGGCAGGTTGCCGTGCTGGTCCCAGCCGCGGTGGAAGATCTGCACGAAGCGGACGCCGCGCTCGACCAGCCGGCGGGCCGTGAGGCAGCTGTTCGCGAACGTCCCGCGGTCGCGGGAGTCCGGACCATAGAGCTCGAAGGTCGCGTTGGATTCCTTGGAGAGGTCGGCCAGCTCGGGCACGGAGGCCTGCATGCGGAAGGCCATCTCGTACTGCTTCAGGCGGGCGGCCGTCTCCGGATCGCCGGCCGCCTGGTAGGTCATCTCGTTGAGCTCCGCCAGCCCGTCGAGCATCTTGCGGCGCGTCGCGCGGCTGACGCCGTCGGGGTCGCGCAGGTAGAGCACCGGGTCGCCGGCCGAGCGGAACGTCACACCGGCGTGCTGCGTCGGGAGGAACCCCGAGGCCCAGAGCCGGGCCGAGATCGCCTGCACGTTGGAGCCGGGGTTGGAGTGGCGGGCATGGAGCACGACGAACGTCGGCAGGTCCTCGTTGGCGCTGCCGAGGCCGTAGGAGAGCCAGGAGCCGAGGGAGGCTTTCCCCGGGACCATGTTGCCCGTGTAAGAGAGCATGTTCGCCGGCTCGTGGTTGATCGCCTCCGTGTTCATCGTCCGGATGATCGCAAGGTCGTCGACCATCTTGGCCGTGTGCGGGAGGATCTCCGAGACCCAGGCGCCCGACTGGCCGTGCTGCTGGAAGGCGAAGGCCGACGGGGCGACGGGGAAACGTTTCTGGCCGGCGGTCATGCCGGTCACGCGCTGGCCGTTGCGGACGGAGTCGGGCAGGTCCTGGTCGAAGCGCTTGGCGAGCTCGGGTTTGTAGTCGAAGGTCTCGAACTGCGAAGGGGCCCCGATCATCGAGAGGTAGATGCAGCGCTTGGCCTTGCCGGGCAGCCGGGGCTGGGCGGGCGCGGCGAGGGCGCGGCCGACGCCGCCGGCGAGCAGGGAACCCAGGGCGATGCCGCCCAGGCCCATGGCGTTCTGGCGGAAGAACTGCCGGCGGTTGACGCGGAAGTTATGTTCCAGGGAGTCGAAGGGGTGCATGGGCTTATTTGTTGAGGGTTTCGTCGCGGTTGAGCATCTGGGAGCAGACGAGCGTCCAGGCGGCCACCTCGGCGGGCGGAAGCTTCGGGTCGGAGGGTTTCTCGCCGACCTTCGCGAGCTTGGCGGCCTCCGCCGGGTTGGCCGCATAGTCGGCGCGGAAGGCCGCGAGGGAGCGGGCGAACACCTTATGCTCGGCCGGGGTGGCCGGGCGCGCGAGCAGGAGCCAGCTCAGGCGATCGACGCGGCCGGCGTCATCCTTGGCCTCCTTGAGCAGGCGCTCCGCGAGCACGCGGCTGGCCTCCACGAACTGCACGTCATTGAGCAGGTTGAGCGATTGCAGCGGGCTGTTGGAACGCTCGCGGCGGGTGCAGAACACCTCGCGGGCGGTCGCGTCGAAATTGAGCATCATCGGGTGCGGGGCCGAGCGCTTGAGGAAAGTGTACATCGAGCGACGGTAGAGGCCGTCGCCTTTGTCGGCGGTGTAGAAACGCGTGTTGCTCTCCTTCATCGCCACGTCGCTCCAGATGTTCTCCGGCTGGTACGGGCGCACGGAGGGGCCGCCGACCTTGCGGACCAGGAGGCCGGAGGCCGCCAGCGCGGTGTCGCGCACGCTCTCGGCGTCGAGGCGGTAGCGCGGACCGCGGGAAAGCAGGCGGTTGCGCGGATCCTTCTCGAGCTTCTCCGCCGTGAAAGCGCCGGACTGCTTGTAGGTCTCGGAGTTGACGAGCAGGCGCACCATGTGGCGCAGGTCCCACTTCCGCTCCATGAACTCCACCGCCAGCCAGTCGAGCAGTTCCGGGTGCGTGGGTTTGTCGCCCATGATGCCGAGGTTCTCGGTCGTCTCCGCCAGGCCCGTGCCGAAGAACTGGTACCACAGGCGGTTCATGGTGACCCGCGCTGTGAGGGGGTTGCGGCGGTCGACGAGCCAGCGGGCCAGGTCGAGCCGGTTGGCGTGCTCACCACCGCGTCGCAGCGGAGGGAGGACCTTCGGGGTGTCGGCGTGGACGACCTCGCCGGGCTCCGTGTATTGGCCGCGCTTCAGCACCTTGGCGGTGGCCGGCGTGGCGTTCTCCTTCATGATCAAGGTCATGGCCCCGCGGGCCTTGACGGCATCGAGCTCGGAGTTCGCGGCCTTCAGCTTGGCGAGGACCGTCTGGTCGGACTTGTCGATACGGCGGTCGAAATAGGCGCGCAACATGGCCACGACCTCCGGCTTGGCTTTCATGCCGTCCTTGCCGAGGGCGGCGCGCAGCTCGGGGATCTTGCCGAGGGTCACGACATCCCCGGCGTCCACCAAGGCCGGGATGAGGTTGGCGGAGGCCAGGACGATGCCGGTGGCGCCGGAGTTGGCGCTCCGGCTCCCGAGACGGAAGGGCACCTTGGTCCGGATGTCGGCCTGCGCGGGCAGGCTGTTCGCGTCGACGAGGGTCTTCTGCGGTTCGCCTTCGATGAAGATCCGGATGCCTTCAGGTTTGCCCGAGCCGTCGTAGGTGACGATGACCTCGACTTCCTTGTTCAGCGGGATGGCGCCGGCGGCGCGGACCTTGAGCGCCTGGTTCGGCCATCGCTGGATGATGTGCATCGCGGGGTTGCCGTTCTCGATCCAGAGATCCCAGCCCCGGTAGGCGTCCCCCTCGTCCATGCGGGCGAGCACCGCGCCGTTGGCCCCCTTGGTCATCTTGAGGCGGACCTGCACGGTCCAGGCCTGCCCGGCCGCGAAGTCGCCGATCGTCGCGTGTTCGTAGACGGAGGAACCATCCAGCACGAAGCCGCCTTGGCGCTTGTTGATCACCGGAGCGCCCACGACCTTGGCGGACAGGACCGGGCCCGTCGGGGCTTTCATGGTGGTGGCGCGGTCCGCGTCGAACATCCAGCCCGCGGGCAAGGGCTTGCCGACGATGTCGGTCGGAGCGGCCTTCTGGCGCCACGCCGCGAATTCCTTGTCGGCCTTGGCCTTGCGGGCCGCGTCCTCCTTGGTGAGCTCGGCGAGGGCCTTCTCGAGCTCGACCTTCCGGGCCTGGTCCTCGGGGCGGGGCACGAGCATCGCGGGCGGGTGGTTGGCGTTGTTGCCGTCCAGCGCCGACATCGGGGTGTTCCGGAAGAACGCCGCCAAGGCGTAGAATTCCTTCTGGCTGATCGGGTCGAACTTATGGTCGTGGCAGGCCGCGCAACCGCTGGTCAGGCCCAGCCAGACGGCGCCCAGCGTCTCGACCTGGTCCTTGGCGTAGTTGGTCATCACTTCCTCGGCGATCGCGCCGCCTTCGCCCGTGGTCGGGAGGCAGCGGCAGTAGCCGGTGGCGACGATCTGGTCGATGGTCGCGTCGGGGAGCAGGTCGCCGCCGAGCTGCTCGATGGTGAACTGGTCGAAGGGCTGGTTGGCCTTGAAGGCGCGGAGCACCCAGTCGCGGTAGGGGTAGATGTTGCGGGCGTTGTCGATGTGGATGCCGTGCGTGTCGGCGTAGCGCACCGCGTCGAGCCAGTGGCGGGCCATCTGCTCGGCGTGTTCATCGGTCTTCAGCATCCGCTCCACGGCCTGCGCATAGGCGTCCGGCGAGCGGTCGGCCAGGAAAGCCTGGGTCTCCTCGGGCGTCGGCGGCAGTCCGGTGAGGTCGAGCGTGAGCCGGCGGAAAAGGCGCGCTTTGTCCTCCATCGGGTTGGGCTTGAGCCCCTCCTTGGCGAGTTTGGCGACGACAAAGGCGTCGACCGGCGACTGCGCCCAGCCGGAGCCGTCGGCCGGCGGGGCCGGACGGACCGGGGCGATGAACGCCCAGTGCTCCTCGTATTTCGCGCCTTCGGCGATCCAGCGACGGAGCAGCGCGATCTCGGCCGGCTTCACGGACTTGTGCGATTCCGGCGGCGGCATCACCTCGTCGGGGTCCTGGTTCAGCAGACGGGCGATGAGCGGGGATTTCTCCGGCGAACCCTTGACGATGACGACGTCACCGCTCTTCGCCGGCGCGAAGGCGAACTCCGGGCGATCGAGGCGCAAGCCGGACTTGCGGGTGCTCGAGTCGGGACCGTGACAGTGGTAGCAATACTCCGAGAGGATCGGCTGGACGTCCCGGTTGAAGGAGACGGCGTCGGCGGCCATGGCGGTCAGCGGCGCGAGCGCGAGCAAGGTGAGACGGGGCGACATGGGCGAGGGGTTCGACCAATCTGGCCCACCTCCGGTTCCATGCAACCCTGTCCAAGCAAAAACCCCTCAAACGAGGGGTCTTGGCGGGGGATATTTGGTCGTTTACTTGACCGGGGAGTAATCGGTCGGAACCAGGAACTCCGATTTCACGCCGTTGGGCTGGGCGATGGTCAGGGAACCGCCGGCCTTCTTCTCGGAGGCCTCCTTGGCGGCCACCCAGGCGGGGTCGGCGCGGAAGGCGTCGAAGCTGGCCTTGGCGGCGTCCTCCGACTTGTGGGTGAGGAGGTAGATCAGCGTGTTGCCGGCCACGAGCGGGGACTTGGCGCCCTTCTGGTCGGTGGCGAGGTTCCAGTAGGTGACGTTCGTCATACCGTGCTTCTCAAAGAGCTTGAGGGTGTGCTCGCGGAAACGGGTGTTCAGGGCGTCAAGCCGGCCCGGCTCGGTGGTGTAGGTGCGCAGCTCGAAGACGCCCTGGCCGTAGGCCTTCGCGGCGGCGACCGGGGAGTAGTCGGTGGCCGAGAGGAAAGCGGACTCCACCTTGGTGATCAGCTTGCCGTTGGCCTCGGAGGCCTTCTGCGCGGCCTTCCAATCGGGGTCGGCCTGGAAGGCCTTCCAGGAGGCATCACGGGCGGCGCGATCGGCGTAGGCCAGGAAATAGACGAGCTTGTTCTCGGTGTTCTTCGTCGGGACGAAATAGCCGAGGCTGGTGATGCCGTGCTTGGCGAAGAGCTTGAGCGTATGGTCGCGGAAACGGGCGTTGAGCGCGTCGAGCTTGCCTTCGGCGGCGTAGTAGACGCGCATCTCGAAAAGACGGGTGTCGGGTTCGGCCGCGACCGCCGTGGAGACGAACAGGCCGAACGTGAGGAGGGAGAGCAGGGTTTTCATGGGAAAGGACTTATTTCTTGAGGAAGGTGTCGACGTTCTCGCGGGTGACGACCTGGAAGGGGATCATGACCTCCTTCTCGAAGGGTTGCTTGGAGGCCATCAGGATGGCCGCGTCGATGGCGCCGCGCCCTTGGCCGGCGGCGTCCTGGAAGACGGTCGCATCCAGGCGCCCGGCCTTCACGGCCTCGAGGGCCTGGGCGATCGCGTCCACGCCGATGACGTACACCTCCTTCTTGAGACCGGCGCGCTCGAGGGCGAGCAGGGCGCCCATCGCCATCTCGTCGTTGTGGGCGAAGATGGCCTGGAACTTGCCGCGGTGGGCCTGGACCCAGTTCTCGGTCAAGGCCAGGGCCTTGGCGCGATCCCAGGAAGCGGTCTGGTGGTCGAGCAACCTCATGCCCGGATACTTGGCGAGGACCTTGCGGGCGCCGGCGTCGCGATGGATCTGGGCGGATTGACCCATGATGCCGTGGATCATCAGCACGTTGCCTTGCCCGCCGAGCTTCTTGGCGATGGCCTCCATGGCGAGGATGCCGGCCTGCTCGTCGTCGGAGCCGACGTAGCAGTCGGGCGCGGACTTGGTGAGCGAGTTGACGTTGATCACCGGGATCTTGGCCGCGCGGGCCCGGTCGACGGCGGGCGAACTCGCCTCGACCTCGCACGGGTTGAGGATGATGACGTCGACCTTCTGCGCGATGAAGTTCTCGGCCTGGCTGATCTGCTTCTGGGCGTCGGCCTGGGCGTCCACGAAGACGAGCCTGACGCCGCGTTCCTTGGCCCGGGCCTGCACGGCGTCACCGAGACGGGCGGTGTACTCCGCGGACTGGTCGCGCGAGGAGTAGCCGACGAGCCATTCGCCGGGCTTGCGCGACTCGGCTTTCTTGCAACCGACCAGGAGGGCCGCGGCGAGGAGGAACGGGGGGAGGCCGAGGGCGATGCGAGGGGTGAGGCGCATGCCGTTTTATTAGGAACGGGCTTGCCGACGGTCGAGCCAAACCGCACCGACGATGATGACCCCTTTGATCACGGCCTGGTAGTAGGAGGACACGCTGAGCAGGTCCAAGCCGTTGTTGATGATGCCGATGAGCAGGACGCCGAGGAGGGTGCCGAGCACGCTCCCGATCCCGCCCGACAGGCTGGTGCCGCCGATGACCACGGCGGCGATGGCGTCCAGCTCGTAGGCCTGGCCGGCGTTGGGCTGGCCGGTCGTGATGCGGGCGGCGAGCACCACCCCGGCGAGACCCGTGAGCAGGCCGCACAGCCCGTAGGCGAAGAGCTTGACGCGCGGGACGGAGACGCCGGCCGCGCGGGCCGCCGGCTCGTTGCCGCCGACGGCGTAGAGGTGGCGACCGAGCCGGAACCGGGAGAGGAAGAGCCAGGAAGCCAGGGCCACGACGCCGAAGCAGAGCAAGGGGATCGGGACCGGACCGAGATCGCCGGCGAGGTCGGTCAAGGCGGGGCTCATGTTCGCCACGGGCTTCCCGCCGCTGAGGATGAGCGCGAGCCCGCGGGCGACCGTCATCATGCCGAGGGTCACGATGAACGGCGCGATGCCGCCGCGGGTGACGAGCAACCCGTTGACGAGCCCGCAGGCGCCGCCGGTCAGGAGGCCGACGGCGAGCGGGACGATGAGCGCGTGTTCGCCGGGGTGGGCGAAGAGGGCGCAGGCCACGCCGCTCAAGGCGACCACCGAACCGAGGGAGAGGTCGACCCCGCCGGTGAGCAGCACGAAGGTCACGCCGACCGCGAGGATGCCGTTGATCGACACCTGCCGGGCGACGTTCGTGAGGTTGGCGGCGGTCGCGAAGCTGTCGGTCGTCGCGGCGAGGAGGCCCGAGATGATCAGGAGCACGGCGACGATGCCGAAGCGGTGGACGAGGTTGCGATCGAGGCGGGGGCGGGGGGGCGGGTTCATCGGGGCATGGCGTGGCGGAGGATCTCCTCCTGGGTGGCGAGGCGTGGGTCGAGTTCGGCGGAAAGTTCCCCTTGGCGGACCACGAGGATCCGATGGGTGAGGGAAAGGATCTCCGGCAGCTCGGAGGAGATGAGCAGGACCGCCTTGCCCTCGGCGGAGAGCCGGCCGATCAGCGCATAGATCTCGGCCTTGGCCCCGATGTCGATCCCGCGCGTCGGCTCGTCGAGGATCACGACGTCGGGCCCGGCCAGCAGGGCCCGGGCCAGCAGCACTTTCTGCTGATTGCCCCCGCTGAGCTGGCCGATGGGCTGGCCGCGTCCGTCGGTCTTGATGCCGAAGGCGCGGATCTGCGCCTCGCACGCGCGCCCCTCGGCCGCGGCGTCCAGCCCGGCCGGGCCGGCGAAGCGAGCGAGCGCGGAGAGCGTCAGGTTGGCCTGGACCGACATGGCGGGAATGATCCCGAGACCCTTGCGGTCTTCGGTCACCATGCCGATGCCGGCGGCCAAGGCCTCGGCGGGCGAGCGGAGGCTGACCGCTTGGCCGTCGCGGGCGATCGCGCCCGAGTCGGCCGGCCGGAGCCCGTACAAGGCCTCGGCGATCTCGGTGCGTCCTGCGCCCATGAGCCCCGCCAGACCCAGGACCTCGCCCCGTCGCAACGTGAAGGAGATGTTCCGGTAGGAGGGCTCGCGGGTCAGGCCATCGACCGAGAGGACGACCTCGCCGGGCGTCGTGACGACGGGCGGGAAGACCTTGGCCAGCTCACGTCCGACCATGTGCGTGATCAGGCTTTCCGGGGTCAGCGTGCTCGCGGCTTCGGTGCGGACGAGGCGACCATCGCGCAGCACCGAGATGCGGTCGGCCACCCGGAAGACCTCGTCCATCTTATGCGTGGTGTAGACGACGGCGACGCCGCGGCGGCGCAGGACGTCGATCGCCTTGAACAACGCGGCCACCTCGTGCTCGGACAACGCCGCGGTCGGCTCGTCCATCAGGATGAGGTCGGCCTGGCGGGCGAGGGCCTTGGCGATCTCCACCACCTGGACCTGCGCGACCGAAAGCCGGCGCATGGGCAGGCGGGTGTCGAGCTCGGTGTCGAGGGAGCGCAGCCAGCTCGCGGACTGGCGATGAAGTTCGGCCTGGTCGACCCAGCCCCATGCGTTCACCGGCTCCATGCCGAGCAGGAGATTCTCCGCGACGTTCAGGTCGGGGATAGGCATCAGCTCCTGATGGACCATCGCGATGCCTTGCGCGAGGGCGTCCTGCGGGCTGGCGAAGCGACGGTCGTGGCCGCGCCAGCGGATCGTGCCGGCGTCCGGGCGATGCAGGCCCGCGACGATCTTCATCAGGGTCGATTTGCCGGCCCCGTTCTCGCCCATGAGGGCATGGACCTCGCCCGGGCGGAAGTCGACCGAGACGTCTTGCAGCGCCGGCAGTCCGCCGAAGGCCTTGCTGAGGTCGCGGACGGCAAGCATGGGGGCTATTTCCCCGAGGCGGGCACGTCGGCGGCGAGCTCCTGGGGCCAGCTGGACAGCGGGCGGATCTCCAGCCGACGGTATTCGCATTCGGCGGCTTCGGACTGGACCTGCAGCTTGCCTGATTTCAGCGGGATGTCCTGCTCGGACCCTTTCTCGCGGTAGCGGGAGTTGCGAATCACGTTCACGGTCCGGCCGTTCAGCCGGAAGACCGCGTTCCCCTCGAGGGAGTAGACCTCGATGGTGTTCCATTCGCCCGAGGGTTTCTCGAGGTAATCGGTCCCATGCCAGACGCGCGTGCGCATGGTCCGGACCGGCGCCCCGGGAAAGTAGCGGACGATCTTCGGGTCCTCGTCCTTGGCCGCGACGTCGATGATCGCGCCGGCGATCGGCCACCAATCGCCGATGTCGCCCTCCTGGACCTGGCACTCCTGGCTGCGCATCCAGTTCTTGCCGCCCGCGCCGTGTTCGCCGACGCAGTAGATCAGGATGCCGTTGTCGCGGACGGCGTTGAGGCGAGGTTCCCACTTGCGCGTGCCCCAGCGCTGCTGGGTGCGGAGGTGGAAGTTGTCGTAGGACTGGAGCGTGGTCAGTCCGCCGAAGACCTGTCCCGTGATGTGAAGCACCGGTTCGCCGTCGACGACCTTCGCGGTGAAGACGCCGAGCGGGTCGCGGTTCAACCCGAGCACGGGGTCCTCCTTCGCGGTGGCCCCGCGGACGTAGCCAGGGACCTCGTAGGCGCGATGCGGCACCCCCAGCCATTTCTCCCATCGCGAGAGTTTCTCGTCGAGCAAGGGGGTGAACGCGGGCGCCTCGGCCGCGGCCAGCGACGCGACCAGGAGGCAGGAGAGCAGGGGGCGCATCGGGCGGGGTCAGCGGACGTCGCGCCAGAGCCACTTCATGGCCTCGGGCATGAGCATGCCGCCATGGCGGCCATCATGCGTGCCTTCGCCCATCACGAACTGGTAGTCGTAGCCTTTGGCCTTCCAGGCTTCGGCCATCTTCTGGTTGGCCTCAGGCCACACGCCGAACTCGTTGGTCAGGTCGTGCGAGCCGTCCTGGGAGAAGACGCGGATGTCCTTCCGGGGGCTGTCGAGGACCATCTGGGGGAACTGGTTGCCGCCGGCTTCCTTGCCCTTGGAGATGACGCCGCGGATGTTCGTGAAGCTGCCGATGGTGGTGAAGACCTTGCTGAAGGCGTCGGGGCGCTGCCAGGCGGCGTTGAAGGCGCAGATGCCGCCGGAGGAGGCGCCGGCGATGCCGCGACGCTTGGGATCCTTCGAGATCTTGTAACCCTTGGACTCGACGAGCGGGATCATCTCCTCGAGGAGGAAGGTCACGTACTTGTCGGTGACGCTGTCGTATTCGAACGAGCGGTTGGACTTGCCGAGCGGCTTGCCGTCCTTGCCCTTGCCGGCGGGGTTGTTCTTGTCGGGCGCGAAGCCGGGGTTGATGAAGAGCGCGATCGTCACCGGCATCTTGCCCTCGGCGATGAGGTTGTCGAAGACGGTCGAGACGCGCCAGTTGCCCTTCGGTCCGATGTAGCCCATCCCGTCCTGGAAGACCATGAGACAGGCTTCCTTCTTGCCGTCGTACTGGGCGGGCACGTAGAGCGCCCAATCGCGCCCGTAGCCCGGGAAGGTCTTGGAGTCGTCGAGACGGAACTTGCTGACCACGCCCTTGGGGACGTTGGCCTTCTCCTGCGAATCAGGCCCCAGCACGTACTGGGCGTTCCAGTCCTTCGTCGGGGCGGTCGGGGTCTTCGTCGCGTCGGCCGGGGTGGAACTCGTCCGCTGCGAGGCGGCGGCCTTGGTCGCAGGGGCCCCGGACTGGGCGAAGGCGAACGGGGTCAGCCCGGCGAGGAGGCAGGGCAGGAGGGTGCGGAGGGGACTCATGGGGGTGCCGTCAATGAAGCAGACGCCCCAAGCCTGACAAGCCCAAGTGCCTCAGTCGCCCGGTCCCTGGCCGATTTTCCGTAACCGCCAGATCTCCGGAAAGCGCCAGTGGGTCAGGCCCATCACCCCGAAGGTCGCGAGCCCCCCGAAGACCACCGAATTCACCGTGCCCAGGAGGCGGGCGGCCAACCCGGATTCAGCCATGCCCAACTCGTTGGAGCAACCGACGAAGACGGCGGTGACCGCGGAGACACGGCCCATCATCTCGGGCGGGACGGTGGTCTGCAGGATGGTCTGGCGGATGATGACGTTGACCGCGTCGGCGGCGCCGGAGACGAAGAGGCAGAGGAACGAGAGCACGAAGGCGGCCTGCAGCCCGAGACCCAGCGAGGCGGTGAGCGGGATCGAGAGCCCGAAACCGATGATGCAGACGCCGAAGACCGCGAAGGAGGCGTACAAGGCCGGCCCCGCCCGCTCCAGCGGGGGGCGCACGATCAGGTAGATCGACATCAGCACGGCGCCCATCGACGTCGCAGCCCGGAGCAGGCCGAAGCCGAATTCGCCGACCCCGAGCATCTGCGCGAAGATCGGCAACAAGGCGACCGCGCCGCCGAGCAGCACGGCGAAAAGGTCCATCGTGAAGGCGCCCAGCATGACACGTTGCCCGAGCATGAAACGGATGCCGACGGCCAGGCTCCGGAAGATGGGCTCGGGCGTGCGCGACTGCAGGCGCTGGGTCGGCCGCAGCAGGCTGGTGGCGAGCAGCGAACCCGCGAAGCAGCCAAGCATGCAGCCGTAGGTCAGCGGCTCGCCGCCGAGCCAGAGCAGCACCCCGGCGCCGCCCGGACCGAGGACGCAAGCCAGCTCGAAGAGCGTGTTCCGCCAACGCACCCCGTCGGCGATGAGTTCCCGCGGCAGCAGTTCGGCGATCATCGCCTGGCGCGCCGTGGTGAGGAAGCTCCGGGCGAGCCCGCCCAACGTGACCGTGGCGTAGAGCAGGACGAGCTGGAGCCAGGCCTCCAGCGTCAGCAGGCTCTGGGTGAGCAGCACCAACCCCAGCAAGGTCATGGCCGCCAGCGCCCGCCGCGCGATCCGCCGGCGGTCATGCGTGTCGGCGACATGCCCCGCGAACAGCACGGCGCCCACGAAGGGGATGACCTCGGCCAACCCGATGGCGCCCAAGGCGAGCGCCGCGGTCTCGGTGTCGGTCCGGGTCAGGCGGAAGACCTGCCACGCCACGGCCACGCCTTGGATCTGGATGCCGAGCGTGCCGAGGACGATGGCCCCGAGGTACAGGCGGAACGAGCCGTGCTGGACGGCGGAGGCCTGCGGCGCGGGTGACATCGCCCGACCTATGGTCGGGCTTGGTCGACTAGGCAATCACGCCTTTGACGACGGTGCCGGCGACGTCCGTCAGCCGGTAGTAGCGCCCCTGGAACTTGAACGTCTGGCGTTCGTGGTCGACGCCCAGCAAGTGCTGCATCGTGGCATGGAGGTCGTGCACATGGACCGGGTCCTTGGCGACGTTGTAGCCGAACTCGTCGGTGGCCCCGTGGACGTGCCCGCCCTTCACGCCGCCGCCGGCCATCCAGGCGCTGAAGCAACGTGGGTGGTGGTCGCGGCCATAGTTGTTCGCGGTGATCCGGCCTTGGCTGTAGGCCGTGCGGCCGAACTCCCCGCCCCAGATCACGAGGGTGTCCTCGAGCAGGCCGCGTTGCTTCAGATCCTTGAGGAGGGCCGCCGAAGCCTGGTCGGTCTGCTTGCATTGGCGGGTGATGCCGCCAGGCAGGCCGCCATGCTGGTCCCAACCTTGATGGAACAGCTGCACGAAGCGCACCCCTTTCTCGATGAGCCGGCGGGCTTGGAGACAGTTGGCGGCGAACGAGCCGGGCGTCTTCACGCTTTCCCCGTACATCGCCAGCGTGGCCGGCGATTCCTTCGAGAGGTCGGCCACCTCCGGCACGCTCGTCTGCATGCGATAGGCCATCTCGGCCTGGGCTAGGCGCGCGTCGACCTCGGGGTCCAGCTCGGCGGCGCGCTGGTCGGCGTTGAGCTTGCCCAGCGCGTCCAACATGCCGCGGCGCGCGTGCGGGGAGACGCCCTCGGGATTGGTCAGGTAGAGCACCGGTTCCTTGCCGGCGCGGAACTGGACGCCTTGATGCTCCGAGGGCAGGAAGCCGGCGCCCCAGAGCCGGGAGTAGAGCGGTTGGTCCTTCGAGGCGTCCTGGGAGACGAGGACGATGAAGGCGGGCAGGTTCTCGTTCATGCTCCCCAGGCCGTACGACGCCCAGGCCCCCATGGAAGGGCGCCCGGCGACCTGGTTGCCGGTACAGAAGAAGGTGATGGCCGGGTCGTGGTTGATCGCCTCGGTGTGGAGGGAGCGAACGACGCAGATGTCATCGGCCATGGCCCCTGTGTGGCTGAGGAGGTCGCTGTATTCGACGCCGGAGCGGCCGTATTTCTTGAAATCGGTGAACGAGCCGGCGAGCGGCAAGGTCGCTTGATACCCGCTCATCCCCGTCAGCCGTTGCCCTTGCCGGACGGAGTCGGGCAACGGCTGCTGGTGTTTCTCGCGCAATAGCGGCTTGGGGTCCAGCGTCTCGAGGTGGGACGGTCCGCCCGCCTGGAAGAGGTAGATGACGCGCTTCGCCTTGGCCGGAAAATGCGTCCCTTTCGGCAGGGCGGCCGCCTGCGCCTCGCCGGTGAGGCCACGCAGGGCGAGCGCGCCGAGACCAAGGGCGGACGTCCCGAGGAAGTGCCGGCGCGTCGTGCGCATCAGCTGGTCATAGGTCAGGAGCGGGGCGGTCATGGCGTCAGCGGGAGGTCACGGCGGCGTCGCTCGCGAGCAGGGTGGCGCAGACGCGCGCCAGCGCGACCAAGGCAGGGTCGGCCGACTTCGGCGCGGCTTTCTTGGTCTTGGAGTCGGGCGCCGGCGGCGTCTCGGTGGCCGCGAGGGACTTCTGGTCCGCGTAAAGTTGCTCCAGGGCGGCCAGTTCGGCGGGTCTTGCTTCACGGGTGCAGACCGCCCGGAAGGCGAGGGCGATCTGCGCGCGCGGGGAGGTCGCGGTCTGGGCCACCTTGCCGGCGAGTTTCTGGGCGGAATCCACGAAGAGCGGGTTGTTGAGCAAGACCAAGGCCTGGAGCGGCGTGTTCGTGTTGAGCCGGCGCGGCTGGCAGACCTCCCGCGAACCGGCATCGAAGATCAGCATGCTGTCCGGCGGGGCGGTGCGCTTGCGGAAGGTGTACACGCTCCGCCGCCGCGCGGCGTCCTGGGTGCTCTCCCCGCCGACCTTCTCGACCAAGGTGCCGGCCGCCAGGAGCGCCTGGTCACGCACCATCTCCGAGGTCAGTCGCAGCACGGGGCCGCGGGCCAGCCAGCGGTTGGCAGGGTCTTTCTCGCGCGCCTCGGCCGTCGGGGTCGAAGCTTGCCGGAAGGTCGCGCTGAGGACCAACCGGCGCAGCATCGCCTTCGTGTTCCAGCCACCCTGCACGAAGTCCACCGCCAGCGTGTCGAGCAGCTCGGGGTGCGTCGGGGCGTCGCCCTGCAGGCCGAAGTTCTCGGTCGTGGGCACGAGCCCGTTGCCGAAAACCTGCGCCCACAGGCGGTTGACGATCACCCGGGAGGTGAGGGGGTGACGCGGGTCGGTCAGCCATCGGGCCAAGCCGAGGCGATCGCGGGGCAGTTTCTCATCCCAGGGGAACACCTGCGCCGGGGCGCCCGGCGCGCAGGGTTTGGTCAGGTCGGGCTTGTCGTACTCGCCCCGGGTGAGGACGTAGGTCGGCGGCGCCAGCGGCGAGTGCTCCATCGCGAAGAAGGGGCGCGCGGTCTCCTGATGGGCGGCCAGCTCCCGGCGGGCTTTCTGCAGGGCCGCCCAGGCGGTCGCGTAAGCCGGGTCGAGCCGCAGCCGGGCGTGCTCGCCGCGCAAGGCGGCCGGCCAGGTGGAAGGGGCGAGGCCATGGAGGGTGGCGACCTCGGCGCCGGTCAGGGCCTGACGCCAGACCTGGATCTCGTCCAGCGAGCCGTTGCGGAAGCCCGCATCCCGCGAGCGCGTGCCGATCTCGAGGGCGTTGTCGCGTGGCTTGGCGTGCAAGGTGTCGCGGACGACCTTCGTCGGCACTTCCCGGCCGTCGAGGTAGAGTCGCAGGCCGGCGGCGCGGGAAGAACCGTCGTAGGTGCCCGTCACCCGGCGCCAGGCGCCGACCGGCAGTTCGTCGACCGTCTCGATCGAGGCGGCGCTGTTCGGCCAGAGATGGATCATGCTCCAGCGCAATTTGCCGTGGTCGACGAGCAGCTCGATGCCGGTCGCGTCGCCGTCGCCCGTGTAGAAGCCCGTCGAGTGCAGCACGGTGGCGCGGGCGTTCTTCTCCCCGAGACGGAGGAAGGCCGAGAAGGTGAGCGGGTCGAAGCGGCCGATCTGGCGGAAGTCGGGCAGGAGGAAGCCCGCGTCACCGTCGAACTTGACGGCCTGGCCTTGCGCCCCCGGCACGAGCTGGAGTTCCTCGGGCGAGCCGCGGCGTTCGAAGCGGGCGGGCTTGCCGCCGGGGATGGCATTGTCGACCCCGGTCTTGCTGAAAGCCTCGAGAGGCAGATGCACGACCGGCGTGGGCACGGCCACCGGGGTGGCGGCGGGGGGCGCCGGCGGGACCGCGGCGAGGGCCTGTTCGGCGGTCCGCACCGCGGTCCGGAGCTCGCGTTCCTTCACGCGCTCCTCGTCGGACTTGAACAGGCGCACGAACGGCGGCGGCACTTCGCCATGATACGAAAGCAGGCCGTTCTCGTTCTGGTCGCCGAACATCGCGGCGAGCGAGTAGAAGTCGCGCTGGGAGATCGGGTCGTACTTGTGGTCGTGGCAGCGCGAGCATTCCAGCGTGAGCCCCATGAAGGCGTAACCGGCGGTCATCACGCGGTCATTGATGCCATCCTGCCGGAATTCCTCCGCGATCGAGCCGCCCTCGAAGGTCATGCGGTGCAGGCGGTTGAAGGCCGTCGCGACGCGCTGGTCCTGGGTCGCGTCCGGCAGGAGGTCGCCGGCCAGTTGCTCGGTCAGGAACCGGTCGTAAGGCTTGTTCTCGTTCAAGGCCTTGAGCACCCAGTCGCGCCAGGGCCAGGCGAACATCGCGTTATCGCCCGTGTAGCCCCAGGTGTCGGCGTAGCGCGCCAGGTCCATCCACGCCACCGCCAGGTGCTCGCCGTAACGCGGGGACGCGAGCAAGGCATCGACCTTCTTCTCGAAGGCGTCCGGAGACCGGTCCGCCAGGAAAGCGTCGACTTCGGCCGGGGTGGGCGGAAGACCATTCAGGACCAACGAGGCCCGGCGCAGCCAGGTCGCCCGATCGGCCGGCGCGTTGGGGCGGAGTCCCGCCGCCTCGGCCTTGGCGAGGATGAAGCGGTCCAGCGGATCTTTCGGCCAATCGGCGGCCTTCACCGCCGGTGCCGGGTAGGTCTGGGGGCTGACGAAGGCCCAGTGGCGATCGTACTTCGCCCCTTGGGCGATCCAGCGGGTCAGCACTTCCTTCTCCGCGGCCGACAGCGGGCGGTGGAGTTCCGGCGGCGGCATGACCTCCTCGGGGTCCGTGGCGTTGATGCGCGCGATGACGGCGCTCCGCTTCAGGTCGCCCGGGACGATGGCGATGTCGCCGCTCTTCAGCGGCTTGGTCGCGCCGGCCGGTTCATCCAGGCGAAGGCCGGCCTTGCGCCCCTTGTTGGCGTCGGGACCATGGCAACCGAAGCAACGGTCCGAGAGGATAGGGCGGACATCGCGATTGAAGTCGACGGGCTCGGCGGCGCCTCCGACGCAGCTGAGCAGCAAGGCAAGGGAGAGCAGGGACCGGCGAGGAGCCATGGGGGTGAGACCATAGAACCGCGACCGAGGTTCCTGTCCACGACAACCCGTGACCGAGGGTTTATGAGGGGTCGCTCGGGTCACCGGCCGGTCGCCCGGGGCGGTCGGGCGAAGCCCTGCCAACAGTCCTCCAGGCGGGCGAGATCGGGCTCGCCGTCGAATACCACGAACCGGAAACGTTGGGTCAGCGTCTCCTCCGGCTTGATGGTCAGCGGTCCGTCGTGCACCGGGGTGAACGCCACGAAGGGGTCCTTCGGGTTGAAGCGCGTCCACTGCGGGAAGTTCACGTTATCGGGGTGGGCGAGGATGGCGATGCCGCCGCGGCCTTGGGCGGTCGGGCCGGCGAAGGCGAACCAGCGGACGCGCTGTCCATCCCCGGCCTTCCGTCCGACCTGTCCTTCCGAGGTCACGAACGTCAGCGGGGCGTCGACGGTCCAGGCGGGGAGACCGCGGAAGCCCAGTCCGCCGTAGATATGCTTGGTCAGGGTGAGCGGATCCTTGGCGACATTCCGCTGCGTGGTCTCGAGCTCGAAGATCGTCTCGGTCGCGCCGGGCCGCGGGACGAGCGTGGTCACGCGCCAGGTCTCGGCGAGGACCTCGGTCGCGGGATCCGTGCGCGTGTCCAGGCTCCGCATCGTGGCCGTGAAGCCGGAATCGACCGGACCGATCCAGCGCGGGCCGAGGCCGAGGTATTCGACGCGCCCGGTCTCCTCGTGCACGTTCCAGAAGTCGGGATGCCGGCCTTGGAACTCGGTGTGCGACCACGCCGTCCAGATTCCGTGATGATGGGCATGGTCCGGCGCGAAGCTGCCCGAGATCACCTGGCCGGAGGGCGTCAGCACGGGATGGATGAAGCCCGCGCGGCGGTACACCGGCTTGATGCCGGGAGGCAGCAGTTCGTCATGTTGGAAAGCGAACAAGCGGCGCTGTACGCCGTCGGCCAACGTCGTCATCCAGAGTTGCTCCTGCATGTAAGCGTGCTCCACGGCGATCTCGGCCTGGAAGCTACCCACCGGGAGGACCTCGACCTCCAGCTTCTCGCCGGCGGCCAACGTCGGCAGCAGGAAATAAGGTTCCTTCGTGCGTTCATCCCACTGCAAAGGCCAGCGTCGCACCGTCCCCTTCGGGCGGACGAGGTAGATCTCCTTCGGGTTCAGGCCGAGCCGCCGCGCTTCCTCGGCCCCGGCGAGGATCACTTTCATCTCCGCCCGCCGTCGATCCGCCGAAGGGATTTCGCGGACGATGGCGACCGTGGTCTCCGGGTTGTGCTGCTGCGCGGATTCGACCGGAGCGCCTTGGGCGGCCAAGATCGAGAGCAGGAATGCGCCGAGGGGGTTCATCGGTTTCATTTGAACGTTCGCGGCCCGAACGGCACTCCCAAAGACTATCCCCTTGTTTTTCATTTAACGGAAGATCCGGCGGACAATTCCGCGATTTAAGACCCAAAACCTCGGTTTTGTCCGACCAGGAGGTTGAAACCCCGCGTTCCGACCGCGCCAGCAGACGGAGGCACCTGTCGAGG
>Ga0222712_10002807_pt1 | contig 19559 bp, 31 predicted proteins | sample C33_657DmetaG_FD_165043 | JGI IMG/M metagenome (GOLD analysis project Ga0222712, IMG submission 165043) | Estuarine water microbial communities from San Francisco Bay, California, United States - C33_657D | ecosystem: Environmental > Aquatic > Marine > Unclassified | place: USA: California... | reverse complement strand
ATTATACTCCAAAATTTATAGGTTTCGATCCTTATGTACCATATACAAAATATATGGCAGATGTAGATAATTGGTTAGCGATTAAAAAAAATCAAGAAGCTGAGGAAATAGCTAAATCAAAAAGTCAATATGGTGTAAATTTTCAACCTTGGGACACTACAGAAGATAAAATAAGAATAGCAAGTAGTGAATTTAAAACATATTTACAAGAAACTAAAAAAGAAGTAAATTATTTGCTTAAAGAATTTGAAATGAGAAAGTCAGCAAATCAGTATTATAAAACAAAAGAACATAAAACTGGTGTAATTGATATTAGAAAACTAGCATCTTATAAAATTAAAGAAGAAATATTTAAAACTATTCAATCATTACCAAAAGGCAAAAATCATGGTATGGTTATGTTAATGGACTGGTCTGGCAGTATGTCTGGTGTATTAAAAGATGTTATTAAGCAAGTTTATCTAATGACAAGTTTTTGTAAAATTGCAAATATACCATTTACTGTTCTTGCATTTACTAATGGTATATCTGACTCTAATCCTGAAAGAATAGCAGTTGAAACTTTAAAAGAAAAACTAATGGGACCAAGATATATTTCTTATGACGACAATCTATCACCAGAAGAAAATAGAGCAAAAAAAGCAATGACTGCAAAAGAATTAGATGTTGAAATTTTTAGAGTTGTTGAAATTTTATCTCATAAAATGAGTAAAGATGAATATAATAAAATGGGTGCTTTATTATTCTCTGAAGTATATAAAAATGTTTCTAATTATAAGTTAGCATCTACACCTTTAAATGAATCTTTATTGTATATGCTTGATTTCTTACCAAAATTTAAAAAAATAAATAATGTACAAAAACTTTCTTTTATTGTATTAACAGATGGCGAAGGACACACTCTTCATCCAAGACGTTTCGAAACTTACAGCTCATATGCGAGAGATGGTAGATCTATAACAAAACATTTATTTCTTAGAAAAAATAATAAAGACTATGAATTTAAATCATATATGCAAACTGGTGCAGCAATTCAAATGATAAAAGATCAAGATCCAAATACAACTTGTCTTGCGTTTTCTTTAATAAGAAATAATAAAAGACATATAAGCAATACATTATCACAAATATCTTGTTATACAAATGGTGGTGAATTTAAATCTGCCGATGAATCTCAAGTAATTAGAATAGCAAAAGATTTTAAAGAATTAGGTGCTTGTGCTTTGACAAAAATTAATGCTTATGATGAATATTATTTAATTCCAATAGAAAACGTTAAACCTGAATCTTTAAATATCGCTAATGATTTAAATTCTTCAAAAGAAAAAACAGCAAGTCAAATAGCAAAATCATTCACTAAGCTTTTAAAACAAAATAGAAATAGTAGATTCTTATTAACTTCTTTTGCGAAACAGGTAGCATAATGGCTGAAACAATATCATTAAAAGATAAAATTATAGAATTAAGATCTAAAATACTTATACATTCTTATATGTATTGGTATAAAGATAATCCTCTAGTGTCTGATGTTTTATTTGATGCTTGGAAAAAACAATTAGTTGAATATCAAAATGAACATAAACAAAAATTTCCTAATGAAAGAATAGAATTTTTTGAAACTGCATTTATTAATTGGGATGGTAAGAACTCAAAGGGACTGCCTTTATTTGACGAATGGATTACGAACAGAGTTGAAATGTTAGATAAGTATAAAAATGCAACTCCATACTTTAATATTTAAATTTATGATATTACTATCTCTATCAGGTTGTTTTGGTTCAACAATATTTACAATTGGTGAATTTAAAATAACCACAGGGGATGTAATAACTAAAATCGTTAAAATTATACCAAAAAACGATGAAAATCTAGAAGACTACGAAAATAAAAAATTATAATATGGCTAAGTTATTGAAATATATATCTTTTTTATTTTCCATAAGTATATACTTTTTCAACGATTTATGGTATAATATACGTATAAACTAACTAAAAAAAGGCAAATATATGATGAATGATGTGAATATAAAAAAGTTTGTAGAATCTCTACATAAATCTTATTCCAATGATGAGAATAAATTTAATTGGAAACAGATTGTTAAGGTTTTTAAAACTACTAAATTTGATAATAAATCAGAAGTTTACAACTGGGTGAAAGCACAAAAAAGTGGAAGAGGATCTTACATTATCCCTCTTTCAAGTGTTTCTTCTTCAGTGACAAACAACGTTGTTAAAGTTGATACTGTAAAATCTGAATCTACTAATCTAGATGCAAAATCTTTAATTCCTCTTAGAGATAGTAATTATGTTCCATTCGGAAACTATAAAGATCTTGAAACTATCATAACGTCAAGACAATTTTATCCAACATTTGTGACTGGACCGACTGGTAATGGTAAATCTACATCAATTGAGCAAATATGCGCAAAGCATAAAATTTCTTTGATTAGAGTAAACTTAAACAGCTTGACAGACGAAGATCAATTAATTGGTACTAAAACACTCGTTGATGGAAATATTCAAATAGTTGAAGGACCAGTTGTTATTGCAATGAGATTAGGAATACCATTGTTGCTTGATGAGATCGATGCTGGTGGTGCTAATACTCTATTATGTTTACAACCAATCCTAGAGGGCAAGCCATTTTACTTTAAATTAAAGAATGAAATTATCGTTCCAAAAAATGGTTTTAATATATTCGCTACAGCGAATACCAAAGGTAAGGGGTCAGAAGATGGAAGATATATTGGTACGAATGTTTTGAATGAAGCATTTCTTGAAAGATTTGCTGTGACATTCCAACAAGAATATCCATCACCATCGATTGAGTTAAAAATTGTTAAAAATTTGATGGACTCTTATAAATGTAAGAATGATAAATTCGCTCAGACTCTAGTTAAATGGGCTGATGTGATTAGAAAAACAAATGAATCTGGTGGTGTTGATGAAACAATTACTACTAGAAGATTGGTACATATTGTAAGAGCATATTCAGTATTTAAAGATATTAATAAATCTATACAGTTATGTACGAATAGATTCGATGAAGCAACAAGACTTGCTTTTATTGATTTATTTGACAAAGTATCAAATAACAAAGAAACTTCGGCTCAGAAACCATCTGAGTCTGAAGTTGCGAGTGCTGTAGTTGATCAAACTCAAACAGTGAGTGTTGCTTAATGCTGACTTGGAATTCACTTACTAAATCACAAAAACGTTGGGTAGAACACGTATCAAAAATTCTACCCGATTGTGTGAGCAAAGGTTATATAACAGCAACACAATGTTATGACTCTTTTAAAGAATTAGAAAAACAAAGAGTATCAGGTACTCCTAAGATTGGATATCCTAACTGGTTGTTTAAACTTAACAAAATTAAAAGAGGAATATATTTGTTTCCAGCAGAGGGAGTGACAGTGCAAAAAGCATCTCAATCTTTAGTTGGAAAATCTGAACCTATTGCTATTTCAAGTAGAGTGTCGGAAGAAGATAAATCGTTTTTTAATGATTTAAAAGCTTTCGGAATAGATATAAAAGTTTCTTAATGGGGGTTTTTAGTTAGTATATTGTAAAGTGGGTGTCCCCATATAAGAAAGTATTTCTATTCACCCACTTTACTTACAATAAAATTTATAATATAATATTAGTATGATAACTTATGATAATGCTTCTAAAGCCCAAAGAAAATGGGTTGATGCAGTAATTACAATTTTCCCAAATCTTGAAAAAACTGGAGTGATTTCAGCAGCAGAATGTTATTCTGCTCATATGAATTTGTTAAAAAATCGTAAAGCTGATTCAGATAAAATTGGTTATCCAAATTGGTTATTTAAAACTAATAAAATAAGTCCAGGAGTTTATTTTTTTCCTGCAAAAGGATTAAACCCTGACGATATAGTTAAAACGACTCCTGTAGGAGATTCTACTGTAAGAGCAGAAGTATCAAAGACAGAAGAAGATAAACAATTTTTTAAAGATGTATTAACTAATGTATAGATTTAACGAAGATAAACTAATCAAAGAATTAAAAGAATATATTGACCAAACATACAAAGGTCATTATTCTAAAAAGAAATTTCAATCAACAGAGTTCATCGTTGATTGCGGTCATGGTCTAGGATTTACTCTAGGCAATGTTTTAAAATATGCTCAAAGGTATGGGCATAAAGATGGACAAAATCGTAAAGATCTTTTGAAGATTTTACACTATGCTCTTCTTGCTTTGTATATACACGATCAAGGAGAAAAACTTAATAATGAAAAGGAGTGAGAATGAAACTAAGTAAAGAAACACTTGCGATTATGAAAAACTTCGCAGGAATTAATGCCAATCTAATGTTAAAGAGTGGTAATAAAATATCAACAATATCGCCAGCAAAAAGTGTAATGGCTGTGGCACAAATTTCTGAGAACTTGCCAATTAATGGTTCTGGTAATTTCGGAATATATGAATTAAATGATTTTCTATCAGCTTACACATTAATGGAAGATGCAGAATTAACATTCGGTGATAATTTTTGTTTAATTTCTAAAGGATCACAAAAAATTAAATTTTATTCAGCAGCAAATGAAATGCTAGTTATTCCATCAAAAGAAAGCTTGCCTGTTTCTGATGATGTATCTTTCAATTTAAAAGCAGCAGATTTAGATATTATTTCAAAGTCAGCAGCAGTTTTAAAAGTAAGTGATATATCAATCGTATCAAAAGATGGTAAAGTAAGTGTTGAAGTTGCTGATAAGAAAGCACAACAAGCTGCAAAATCAGGTCAATCAACAGCTAATGCTTTTAATCTAGATATTGGTACATCAGATAAAGAGTTTAAAGTGAATATGAAAGTTGAGAATTTACAAAAAATTGCTCTTACAGATTATACTGTGACAGTTGATAGTAAAAAACTATCTAAATTTTCAGCAACTAAAGGTTCGCTAGTATATTACATCGCAATCGAATCTGATTCTGTAATCGGCAAATAATTTAATGGGAGGAATACTCCCATTATACAACTATATTATATTATGTCAAGTGAAATAACATTCAAAAACCCATTAGAAGTATTTTCAAATTGTAATTCTACAGAAGAAATTGATGCTCTCTTATTAAAGAAGGAAAAAATATCAATTTATAATAAATTAGATAATTATAAAAGAGTTAATTCTCCAGATAGATTTAAACAAATGAAAAGAACTTGGGCACTAGGGGGAAATTCCAAACAAAAAAAACTATTAGCAAAGAAAGAGAAACAATTTAAAAATAATCCAGAACTAATACATCCTTCCTTTAGAGAAAAATATCCATCATATCACCAATTATTTGAAATGGGAGAACTTCAAGGATGGAGATGTGCTATGACAGGAACTGAGTTTGACTTTAATAAATCTAAAAAAAATCTAAAATATCCATCAGTTGACAGAATAGATTCAAACAAAGGGTATATTCTTTCAAATATGTGGTTAGTATGCACTGCTGTTAATTTGGGCAAAAGTCAATTTGGTCTTGTGGATGTTTTAAATTTTTTTAATTTTAAAACACCAATCATAGAACAAGTTTTATCTGATCTTTCTAAAGGGATTGAACCAACACATAATGATTCATTAAAAACAGCATCAATAAAAGGATTATAACTATGATAAACACATCTGATAATCAATTTGTTTGGGTTGAGAAGTATCGTCCTCGCACAATTAACGAGTGTATTCTTCCTAAAAATTTTAAACTTACATTAAAGTCTTTCATTAAGGGAGGACAAATACCACATTTTCTATTTTATGGTACAGCAGGAGTTGGTAAAACTACTGTGGCTCGTGCATTATGCGATGAAATCGGTGCTGAATATATAATCATAAATGGTTCAGAAGAGGGTCGTATGATTGATACTTTGAGAGTAAAGATTAAAGGATTCGCTTCAACTGTATCTTTGACTGCAGCAAAAAAAGTAATTATACTTGATGAAGCTGACTATATGACTCCGAATATAATGCAACCAGCTTTAAGAGCATTTATAGAGGAATTTTCTTCTAATTGTAGATTTATACTTACTTGTAATTTTAAGAATAAGATTATTGATCCAATTAAATCAAGATGTTCTGTAGTTGATTTTAAAATTCCAACTGATGAGAGAGCAGTTATTGCTGCTGATTTTTTCAATAGAGTTATTGAGATTCTGGATAAAGAAAATGTAAAATACGATAAGAAAGTAGTTGCTACTCTTATACAAAAGTTTTTTCCTGACTTTAGAAAAACATTAAACGAACTACAAAGATATTCAGTTGGTGGGACTATTGATACAGGAGTTCTTGTTGGTGTATCAGATGAGTCTTATACCAAACTATTTAAGTATTTAAAAAATAAAGAGTGGGATAAAATGCGTGAATGGATTGATCTAAATTCAGATATTGACACTACAAATCTATTTTCAGAGATATTCGAAAAATGTCAACCAGCGATGGATAAAAACTCAATACCAGAGTTGGTTCTAATACTAGCAGATTATCAATACAAGTCAGCTTTCGTAGCTGATGCCAGCATTAATAAGATTGCTGCAATGACCGAGATAATGAAAAAATGCCAGTGGAAGTAAAACAATATAAAACAAATCCATTTAAGTTTGTCACAGCTATCAATTACAGTAAAGAAAACCTACACGAAACTGAAACATTCGAAGATGACTATTTACCCTATATTATTAATAGATCTCTCTCTATGTTCCCAGATACAGTGCAAATAGCTAATGAAATTAACATTTTACACTACATTCCAAAGAAGTGGCAATTTCTATTTTACCTAAATATAGTCGCTAAGAAGAAAAGATATTCGAATAAAAAGTGGGCAAAAAGATCTAAAGATTCTAATGAACCCTTTATTATGGAATATTATAACGTTTCTGCTCAAAAAGCAAAAGAGATATTATCCCTTTTAAAACCAGAGCAGATTGAAATTATTAAATCAAAATTTTATAAAGGTGGCACACGATGAGTGAAATTGAAAATAAACAAGAGTCATTAGAGACTGTAAAAGAAGATCCGAACAAGTCTATTCCATATGCATGGAGCCCAGACAAAATGTTAGAGGTTTTCTTAATTGAACCTGATAACTTTTTAAAAATTAGAGAAACATTAACACGTATTGGTATCGCAAGTCGTACCGATAAAAAACTATATCAATCTTGTCATATATTACATAAACAAGGAAGATATTTTATCGTTCATTTTAAAGAACTATTTTCTCTAGATGGTAAAGAATCTAATATCACCACAAATGATATTGACAGGAGAAACACCATAGCTGTATTATTGGCTGATTGGGGGTTGTTAAAAATTAAAGATCTAAATCAAATTACATCAAAAGCTTCTCTAAGTCAAATCAAAGTTTTAGCACATAAAGACAAAGCAGGTTGGGAACTTGTGGCTAAATATAATATTGGAAAACGAGCAAAATAAATGTTTTATATTTGGCATACTTTATTAGTAGTTGCTTTTATAGCTATGGCATTCTTTATGGGTCTTATTTTAGGTAAAAAAATGGGCTCAAAGACACGAAATTTAAGTCTATTGAATAAAAAAAAAAGATAATAAATTCAATAGTTTAAATAAATAATATTGTATAGGTACTAGTAATTTTAAAAATAATACCTATATAATAGTGTATATTCGGTCGTTGTATCGAATATAACACACCTGATTGTTCCAATAGTGGAAAATCAGTAGTAAATAATAACCTTGCTTTCATAGGAGGATATAATGATAGCACACGTAAACCAAGCGATTGACACTCTGTCAAACGCACAAAAATCTTTAGTAGAAACATTTATTAAAGATGCAAAAGTAGCAGAACCAGTAAATTCAATTATTGATGCTACTCAAACTTTTAGCAAAACATTAGCAAAATCATTCGTAAACTTAGGCGAAACTTTTGTTGCAAATTTAAATAAGGGAGTAAAGTAATGACTAGACTTCCAGCATTTTTTAATGACGCATTCAAAGACTTCGATAAGTTTTTCGTAGGATTCGATGACCAATTGGCAAGATTCCACGATATACACGAGTCATTTGGCAAAATGATACCAAACTACCCACCATATAATCTGAAAAAAGTGGACGATAACAAATATGTTATCGAAGTGGCAGTAGCTGGTTTTGCAAAATCAGATATCGAAATTACATTAGAAGATGACAAACTAATAATCAAAGGTGAGTCAAAATCTGATGAATCGAAATCAGAATCAAAAGATGTAGAGTTATACAAAGGTATAGCGAATCGTGCTTTTGAAAGAACATTTGCATTATCAGAAAATATTGAAGTGAAAGATGCTCAATATTTAAATGGTATGTTAAAAGTTATTCTTGAAAGAATAATCCCAGAACATAAAAAACCAAAAAAAATAGCAGTAAAATAATATTGCTTTAAATGATTGGTGGGGTCTAATCGCCCCACCAATTTTTTACATATAAAAAGAGAAATAAAAATGTTTCCATATAACGTTTGTGAAAACAAATGGTTAAGTAATAGTAAAAAACAAGTTAAAAAGCATTTTAACGAATACGAGCCTGTGTATGCAGTAATTGCAGGCATTATTGCAATCGCAATGTTTGCTTTGGCTGTTATTACTTCAATCAGTAGTTTTCTATAATTAATGAGCAATCTTTCAAAAGATTGTATTTTTCAACTTTCATGCTTAGGTATTCAATGCTGTTTACTTAAAGCATGCAAGTGCGAAGAATCTTTCAATCTTGAAAAAGAAATATCCACACCAGATAAACCCATTCCAAAAACTCCATCAGAATTACTCCAGGACGAATTAGAACCGATATTATAAATCTTTACATGCAAGTTTTTTTATAGTATAATATAGTTTATGAATCAAAATAATCCACAAGTTAAAATAATCGTATTGTTAAATGGCCAACATATGATTGGTAAAGTAATTAAAGAAGATGAAAAAGAAATTACTATTGAAGCACCTGCTGTTATATTAACAGGCGAAGATGGTAAAGAAACAAAAAGAATGTCATTGGCATTCGCACCATTTCTTCCTTTTTCATCTGATAAAGTATTTGCTTTTAGATCAGATATGGTATTAACAACATCAATTCCAGCAGAAGCACTAACTAACGAATATAATCGTATGTTTGGTTCTGGCTTGGATATTATAACAAAACCATCTTTAATTGTATAATTAAAGGCACTTTACTTCCAAGAAATTTTATAGTATAATATAGGGAGTAAAGTAAAAATAAACAATATAGTATAACAAGGAGTAAATATATAATGACTATACTAAAAAGAATGTTCGGTAGAAAATCTTCTGTAAGAAGTGGAAGACCAGCATTATCAAAAAAAGCAAAAGTGTTAAATCTTTTGTCAAAAGGTGAAAACGTTGCATGGCAGACTATTAGAGATAAATTTGATCTAGAGTCTCCAAGAGCGATGATCGATACGTTAAGAGCAGAGGGTCATATGATTTATGGCAATAAAGTTGCTGGTAAAACATATTACAGACTTGGCAATCCAACAAGAGCAATTATTGCTGCTGGGATTGAAGCTTTATATGGTACAAAGTTCAAATATTCTAATTGGAAAAATCCAGTAAGAAAATCTGAATTATCACCAATTAACTAATTAAAGAATTTACTGAGAGGGCTAAATCCTCGCCAGTAAATAGTGGTGTGCCTTTATCTTCTTCTTCTTAGAGCGAAGAAATTTGTTATGTGCCTTCAAATGTGGCACACCACTCTTAATAAAAAGGTTGCGATATATTCGCGAGAAAGACTAAATGAATTCTAAAATAGGTACAAATTTTTACACTAACGTTTCCACTACAGCCAACGATGTGCTCGTTCGAGCAGTCACCGATGTTGGTACTCGAATCCAAGAACGAATCCCTTTTAAACCACACTGTTATATTACCAAAGGAACTGGTGATACACCCTATAAAACACTCGACGGAAAACCTTGTTATAGAGTTAATTTTGACTCTATGAAACATGCGAGAACGTTTTTTGATGAATTTAAAACAATCTCTAATTTCGATGTTTATGGAATGCTTTCTTTCACTCATCAATATATTAATGAAGCATATCCTGAAGCAAGTTTAGATTTTGATTATTACAAAATAAGAATTTATTCTTTAGATATAGAAACAACAACTGAAAATGGATTTCCAGACGTAAACAATCCAACCGAATCTATTATACTTCTTTCAGTACAAGACATTCATACTAAAAAAATCATTACATGGGGTTTAAAAAAATATACAGGTGAACGTACAGACGTTGAATATCGTGCTTTCCCTGATGAGAATGCTATGCTTGATGATTTTATTAAGTGGTGGCACAAAAATTGTCCAGATATTATTACTGGTTGGAACGTAGGTGCGTTTGACACAGTTTATCTTTATAAAAGAATTCAATTATTGCTAGGTGATTATACTGCTAAGAAATTAAGTCCATGGTCTTTTATTTCATCTAAAACAGTTTCAGTAAGAAATAAACAAACAACATATATTGATTTTGAAGGAACATCTCTTTTAGATTATATGAGTTTGTATAAGAAATACACTTATACGAATAAAGAATCTTATAAACTTGTTGATATAGCACAAGATGAATTAGGTATAACCAAATTAGATCACAGTGAGTATGCTTCATTTAAAGAATTTTATACGAAGAACTGGAATAAGTTTGTTGATTATAACATAAGAGATACTGAATTAATTACTCAACTAGAAGATAAAATGCGTCTTTTAGAATTAATTGTCACTTTTGCATATAAAGCGAAAGTTAATTTTACTGACGTTTATTCTCAAGTAAGAACTTGGGATATGATTATTCACAATCATCTTATACAAAAAAATATTATTATCCCACCTAAAAAGCCAGTAGGAAAAAGTCAACAGTTCGAAGGAGCATTTGTAAAAGATCCAATTTTAGGAATGCATAAATGGGTGGTTGGTTTTGACTTAACATCACTGTATCCACATTTAATTATGCACTATAATATCTCACCAGAAACAATTCAAAATAAAACTTACAAATCAGGAGTAGATTATTATCTAAACAATCCAGCTGAGTTCCAGGATGGTGAAACTGTTGCTGCTAATGGTTCAGTTTATACAAATAAAATTGAGGGTATGCTTCCTAACATTATGAATACTTTTTATGCTGAGAGAGATATTGCTAAAAAGAAAATGTTAGAAGCAGAAAAACAATATCAAATAACTAAAGATCCTAAGCTTAAAAAAGTTATATCAAAATATAATAACGAACAAATGGCTTATAAGATCGCTTTGAATAGTGCTTATGGTGCGATAGGTAATGAACACTTTAGATATTTTGATATACGTATGGCTGAAGCAATTACACTAGGTGGGCAACTTGCTATAAAATGGATTCATAATAAGATGAATGACTATGTAAACAAAATTTTAAAAACTGAAAATAAAGATTATATTATTGCTGTTGATACAGATTCAATATATGTAAACTTTGAAAAAATAGTAGAGAAAGCATTTTTAGATGTACCTGATAGATCTAAAATTGTAGCATTTATAGATAAAATTTGTCAAGATAAAATTATACCATATATTAATACTTGTTATGATGAATTAGCAAAACGTCATAATGCTAAGAATAAAATGATAATGAAACGAGAAAGTATTTCTGACAGAGCAATATGGACTGCTAAGAAAAGATACATTCTTTCAGTATTAGATCAAGAGGGTATTTCTTACACCACACCTAAGTTTAAAATAATGGGATTAGAGATTGTTAAATCAAGTACACCAATGATTGTGAGGAAAAAACTTAAAGATGCTCTTCCTATCATATTATATGGCAATCAATATGAATTATTTAATTTCATTAACAATTACAGAAAAGAATTTTATAGTTTAAAGCCAGAACAAATAGCATTCCCTAGATCATGTCAGGGTATAAATGAATATGCTGATCCTGTAAAGATTTACAAACTATCAACACCAATGCATACTCGTGGTGCTTTAATGCATAATCATTTTGTAAATAAAATGAAACTAACGAAAAAAATAGAACTTATAAGAGAAAGCGATAAGATTAAATTTATACATCTTAAAACACCAAACCCTTTACAATCTACAAATGTAATTGCATTTTTAGATAAATTGCCAAGTGAGTTTAAAGTAGATCAATATATTGATTATGATACAATGTTTCAAAAAGTATTTTTAGATGCTTTAAAGCTAATTATCACACCATTGGGGTGGAAAACTGAAGAAACAAGTAGTTTAGAGGATTTCTTTTAATTAAGTTATTGATTTTAATATCTTTTTTCTTTGTAAAAAGCTTTACTTTTAAGAAAAAATATGGTATAATATAGGGTGTATGAATAATAAAAGTATATTAAAAGTTGAAGACATAATAACTGCTATTAATGTTTGTCAAAATATATTAGTTGATACATTAAAAGACGTTGAATATCTTGAAACTAAAAAAGCAGAGGGTGATCTTGCTGATAGCGAATATCAAGATTTACATTATGCTCGTGGATATGCTGATGCGATTCGTACAACAATAAAATACTTAGAAACAATAAAATAAACTATATTATGTTTAAACTAATATTTAAAATTCTATTAATATTCTGTGTAATTTTTACAGTACATAGTCTTGCTCGTAAAAACACAACATATAATAATGTAGTGCTAAATTTGATGCCAAATAGTTGCGATCGTGATTGTAAAAAACAACTATTTGAAGCTGAGATGGAAGACTCAATGCAACAAATGGCTAAGAGCATAATGGCTGAGTTGTTATATCAAACTAAAAAAATGACAGAGGAGAGAAAATAATGGGTAATAAAGACTTTAATTATAAACGTAAATCACATGTATCTGTTAGTAAAGAAAATTTAAATTTAAAAAAATATATGTACGATTTACATAAAAAACAAGATTTAATTGGTGCAATAATTTTTGCTGTTGTATTATTAGTATTATTATCATTTGCACCAAAACCAGTAAAATCAGCAGAAAAAACAATTAAAGACGAAATTACATCTTGGTATGAAGATACAAGTTTATCAGTTAAAAATGAATTACTTGGTATTAGTAATGCTGTAATTACAGCACCTGATAAAATAGGAACAGGTTTATTAAATTATTGGGAAGAAGTAAAAGTATATCAAGCTGACAGTTGGAAACAAACAAGAGAAGAACATCCAACTTTATTTAATACAATTGATAAGTTAAAAGAATATTTTGTACCTACAGAAACTAAAACAAATGAATAATGCTGTGATAGATTTAGTAATACTTGTTAATCTTATTTTAACTATTTGGATATGTTTTCATATCTATTATAATGATAAAAAGTAATGCATATGTTATATAATAAAATATTTACACATAAACTTGTTGAAGATCTAGATGACGTAAGAGATTATGTTGAGAATGGTATGGTGATTGCAGCAATTTCTAGAATTAATTTAATTAAAAAAGATATAATAAAAGCATCAAATTCTATCGAACAAGAAACTAAAATTAGAGGTAAAGTGACACCTATTAGAAGAAAAGGAAACCATTGCTAATGAATAAAAAATTTGATTGGAATAAAGTGAACAAATCAAGATTAGCAGATAGTAGAGGAACCTATAATTATAAAGACGAATTTAAACATAATGAGAATATAGATAATCTTTGGAAGAAAAAATTTAAAGGAAAATTTAAATCTTTCTTTGATAAATGGGATAAAGAAAAAGGAAATTACTAATAATGAAAAAATTTTTATTTTTAACTATATTTTATTTTGTGCTTAGTTTGTTTCTTGCAAAAGTAGTAAACGCACAAGCAATAGTAAGATCTTTCAATTCAGATGCATTTGTCACAGCTTATATAAATGGCAATGCGTATGGGTACGATGCAGATAGAATTAATCGACAATCTGGTCCGAGAAATTCCTGCATTTATGAAAGTCAAGAAAGAACCAAAGATGGTGTAGTTATTGGCAGAGATGAAATAAAGCGATGCCACGAAGAAGTAAAAACTGGTGAAAGTGATTCTTCTTTTATAAAAGATTTTATTACATCACCTCTTGGTGAAACACTGATAGTACTAACATCTTCTCTTTTATTACAAAGAGTTGCTGCTGGTGCATCTGCTAGATAGAAAGGAGGAAACGATGAAAAAAATATTATTAGTTGGTTCGTTAATGTTCTTAGGAGCATGTGCTGGTAATTTATCAAAATTAGATGGTAAAGCATCAGTTGACGGAAACGAAGATTTAATTAAAGTTGCAGCATTAGTATGTAATGAATTTAAATCTACTGATACAGTATTATATGGCTGTGGTTCTGGTATATCTTCAGATATGGAGTTATCAAAATCAAAAGCAATATTAAATGCTAAAATTTCAGTTGCCGATGTATTGTCTAACAGCTTAACAAAGCAAGAAACAATGGCAACGACTGAAAGTACAAAAGACGGAGTAAATCGTCAGTATCAGTCAACCGAAAAAAACCAAACATTTGAACAATCTTTGACAAAATATAAAGTTGTTTACGATAAACAATTTTTAGATCAAGGAAGATTCAGATCTTTTATAGTGATTGAGTATAAAGTAAAATCTCTATAATCCCATCTTTACTTGCAATTAAAAATGGGGTATAATATACCTATACCCCATAAAAATATTATGAAAACCTTAAAAGAACTAAAACAAGAATTAAAAGAACTTCAAAACGAACACGAGTTTGAATCAACCAATTTTCTAAAAAACAATTATAATCTTAAAAAAATAGAAGAAGATATTGTTGAATTACAAGATACAATCAATAAAAGGGAGAACTATACAAATGCCTGATTTTTTAAAAGACGTAATAAAAGATATTAATAACGAATATGCTGGTACAGCTGATGGTGATTTAGTCGGAGATTCTACATCATTTGTAGATACTGGATCTTATATATTCAATGCTTTATTATCTGGTAATATCTATGATGGATTGCCAGCAAATAAAATCACTGCATTAGCAGGAGAACCATCGAGTGGAAAAACGTTTTTTACATTAGGAATTTGTAAAACTTTCCAACAAATAGAAAAACAAGCAGGCATTATATACTTTGAAACAGAGGGTGCTATTACTAAGGATATGTTAGCTGAAAGAGGAATAGATCCTAAGAGATTTGTACTAATACCTGTATCAACAGTACAAGAATTTAGGAATCAAGCTACAAAAATTTGTGATAACGTTGATAGAGTGCCACTTGAAGCAAGACATCCTATTCTAATTGTATTAGATTCACTTGGTAATCTTTCAACTGAAAAAGAAGTAAAAGATATTATTGAGGGTAATGATACTCGTGATATGACAAGAGCACAATTAATTCGTGGTGCTTTTAGAGTACTTGCATTAAGATTATCTAAATTACAAATGCCAATGATTGTCACAAATCATACTTATGATGTAATTGGTGCCTATGTTCCAACAAAAGAGATGGGTGGTGGTTCTGGTTTAAAATATGCTGCATCAACAATCGTATATTTAAATAAATCAAAAGATAAAGATTCTGATAAAAATGTAGTTGGTAATATTATAAGAGCCACATTACAAAAATCTAGATTTACAAGAGAATTTTTAAAAGCTGAAATTAAACTTTCATATGAAACAGGTCTTGATAGATACTATGGATTAATTGATGTTGCAGTTGATGCTGGTATATGGAAAGATGAGGGTGGTAGGATTGACGTTGGTGGAACCAAAGTATTTGGTAAAGCTATTAAAGAAAATCCTGAAAAGTATTTTACAAAAGAAGTTTTAGATAAAATAAATGAATATACACAAAAAGCATTTAAATATGGTTCTACTATCGAACTATCAGATAAGGTAAGTGAAATACAACCAGAGGAAAAAAAAGATGGTGGACGAAAAACAAAACCAAAATCCGAATAAGTCGGAAATACCAGCTACAAAGGAAAATCTATTTCCTTTCATTAATCCAAGTTCATATGAATCTAAAGAAGCATATGAAGCTGCAAGAGATGAATATCTTAAATCTAAACCAGTAAAAGTTCCACCATATGAAACCTTAGATACAAAAGGTAAATATGGTGCAGATAAAATTAGATTTAAAAATGGAATACTTGAAAATGTAGTTGTGTCTTTTGGTAAGGTATCATTCGAACCACAAGAAGATGGTAATATTAAACTATTCTATGAATATGAAGCTGATGTAGAAAAGTCATTACATCGATTTAATGTTGAAATACCAGAGAGTAAACAACAACTTGAAAGACACTTGGGTGATTTTCTTATGGCGTGTATAGAAGAACAAGCAAGAAATAAAACCATTTTGTTTAGAGGTGGAAAAGAAGAAATGGAAGTTTACGCAAAACCTAAAACTAAAACTGATGAGAATAGAAACAACAATACTTAAAAATTTACTTCATGACGAGGATTATGCTCGTAAAGTCGTACCACACTTACGTGAGGAATACTTTCAAGATAAAATTGAAAGAGCAATCGCTAGTCAAATATTAAAATTTTTTATTAAATTCAATAAACCTGCCACAGTTGAAGTTATTGATATTGAACTTGGCAATGATAAAACTTTATTTGAAACTGATTATCAACAAGCACAAGCTTATACAAAAGAACTAAAAAATAAGGAAGATATAAATTCAAAATGGCTAGTTGATGCTACTGAAAAATTTTGTAAAGATAAAGCTGTCTATAACTCTATTATGGATAGTATTAAAATTATAGATGGTCGTGATAAAGTAAGAAAACAAGATACTATTCCTTCTTTATTATCTGAAGCACTTGCAGTTTCTTTTGATAAGTCAGTTGGTCATGACTATCTTGAAAATGCTGATGATCGTTTTGATTTTTATAAACGAGTTGAAGAAAAAATACCATTTGACATAGACTTATTTAATACTATTACTCGTGGTGGTGTGAGTAATAAAACATTAAACGTTGCCTTAGCAGGAACTGGTGTTGGTAAATCATTATTCTTATGTCATTTTGCAGCAGCAAATTTAATGAATAATCTTAACGTACTCTATATAACACTAGAGATGTCAGAAGAAAAGATTGCTGAACGTATAGATGCTAATTTATTAAACGTGACGATGGATGAATTAAAAATATTAGAAAAAATAGATTTCACTTTACGTGTTGATAGAGTAAAAGAAAAAACTAAAGGAAAACTTGTTATAAAAGAGTTTCCTACAGCAACAGCCCATGTTGGTCATTTTAGAGCATTACTCGACGAATTAAAAATGAAAAAAGATTTTACACCAGATGTTATTTACATAGATTATCTAAACTTATGTGTTTCTGCTCGATTAAAATATGGTGGAAATAATAATTCTTACACTGTTATTAAGAGTATAGCAGAAGAATTAAGAGGATTAGCAGTACAATATGATTTACCTATAATGACTGCTACTCAAACAACAAGACAAGGATTTACTTCCTCTGACTTGGGATTAGAAGATACTTCTGAGTCATTCGGTCTTCCAGCAACAGCTGACTTTATGTTTGCGATTATTGCTACAGAAGATATGATTAAAGAAGGAATAGCAAGTGTAAAACAATTGAAGAATCGTTATAACGATCCTAACTATTATAAGAGATTTGTCGTTGGTGTTGAAAGAAACAAGATGAAAGTATATAATCTTGAAACAGAACATATGAAAAGACATATGGCACTAGCTGACGCAGGAGATTCTCAACCTGTATTTGATAAAGGAAGTATAGGTGAAAGAATAAAGGCAGAAACAACATCATCGTTTAAATTCGATGAATAACATAAAGGAAAAAAGATGACGACAAAGGTGATAACCGCAGCAAATAAGATTGATTGCGAACATTTGCTTGCGACTTTTGTAGATCATTCACACTATGACACTTTGGTGGAATATGATTGTGATTTCTATGCTCCATCTATTGATGGGATAAACAGCGAGAAAAACATTCTGTTTAAATTTAGAAAAAATTGGTTTACGAAAGAGCAACAAGATCTAGCATATAAAGGTCTTCGTGAAGCAGCAGTCGAAACACAAAATCGTGGCATAGCAGCAGGACCAAAAGGTTCAAAACTTGGTGGTCGTGACTGGGTGACGGAATATCAAGAAGAAATGCTTGAAGCATTATCTAAGTATGAAACTACACTTGATGGTTCTGATCCTATAACAACAATCACAGAAAAATATAAAAACAAAGATAAAACAGCAGCAGGATCTAGAGGATCTGTATGGCTTAAGAATAAAGTCACTGATGAGGGATTTGTTTTTGAAGAGTGGTTGAATGAGATAAAATCATTACCTCGTGATGAAATAGTGAAAGAAGCAATACGAGTTAAAAGTAAATTAACATCAACAACTTCATATGCACAAGCAGTGTGGTCTGGTATTGCTGGATATTTTGATAGATATCCTCGTATTCCTTATGGAAGAGCAACAGCTTTCACTGAAAAGAATCCTGAGAAATTTGCTATGGGATTCCCATTCTTACAAAAACTTTCAGATGGTTTTAAACAATTACTGCCTGAACGTTTTGCGAAACAAAAAGAAGCTTGTGATAAAATGGATCCAAAGTTTATTATTCCAGGAACTGTATTTACTACAGCGACTGTAAATAAAACGTTTAGAACAGCAGCACATAGAGATGCTGGTGATTTAAATGAAGGATTTAGTAATCTTACAGTAGTATCAAACAATGGTAAGTACAAAGGAGGTTATCTAGTACTACCAGAATACAGAGTTGCTGTAAATGTACGTCCAGGAGATTTATTATTAATTAATAATCATGAGGGTATTCATGGAAATACTGAAATGATTGTTGAAGATCCTGAAGCAGAACGTATTTCTTTCGTATGTTATTTCAGAGAAAAGATGCTAGAACTTGGCTCTTGGAATTATGAACTAACTAGAAAAAATTATGTCGAGGAAAGACGTAGAAATAAAAACCATCCATTACAAAGAGAACTTTGGAATGGTGTTTCAGAAAATATGTGGAAAGAACAGGAATGGTATGATTATCTAACAGCAAAGTTAGGTAAAGAAACACTTCACAAATATCATCCTGAAGCGAATAAATCTTCACTTGAAGCATTTTTTTAACCATGTCTCTCCATGAATTTTTAGGAGAGGAACGAGCACTAGATTGGTATTATAATGTTAATTCTTCAAACAAGGGATTAAAACTTGGTTATCGGAGAGTATCTGGTAAAATAGGATTAACAAATAAAGAATCTGGTGTTCGTGGTGCATGGGTAGAAAAAAGAGTTGCACTTTTTAAAAATCTACTTGCATCTGGATACTCAATAATTCCTTTTTCATCACCAACAGAATCAACAGCAGCAGATGGATTTACATCTGTGGACAAATACACAGATTGTGATGTACTTTTATTAGAATTTGGTGGAACTAATTTACAATTTTATAAAAAAGATTGGGATAAAACAGTCGAACTTATTAAATCACATTCTGGTAAAATAATTTTTATTAATGACGATCCTGATCTACCATTTCTTTGGGAGTTATTACCAAATGAAAAATGGGATAGATGGGTAGTTGCAGCAAAT
>Ga0222712_10002804_pt1 | contig 19577 bp, 22 predicted proteins | sample C33_657DmetaG_FD_165043 | JGI IMG/M metagenome (GOLD analysis project Ga0222712, IMG submission 165043) | Estuarine water microbial communities from San Francisco Bay, California, United States - C33_657D | ecosystem: Environmental > Aquatic > Marine > Unclassified | place: USA: California... | reverse complement strand
TTCCCACCTTACTTCCCACCATTCTTCCCACCACACTTCCCACCGTTCTTCCCACCGTTCTTCCCACCTTACTTCCCACCGTTCTTCCCACCACACTTCCCACCGTTCTTCCCACCATACTTCCCAGCACCACCATACTTCCCAGCACCACCGTACTTCCCACCACCATATTTCCCAACATTCCGTGGTGGAAACTCAAGAATATATTAATAAGTTTATGAGGGGCTAGCAATAGCCCCTCATAAATGATATACTAACAATAGGAGAAACAATGAATAAAAAATATGTTTTAGTATCAGGTGAAAAAATAATTGATATAATTTCATTTAATGAAAAGTATAATCAGTACGACAGATGGACTGAAGGCTTTGCATCTAATGATTTGAAATTTATTACTGTAACCGACAATGAAGACGCTATTCTTGGATCAACCTATTCAGATGGTGTATTTACAAAATATAATGAGCCAAGAATACCAGTAAGTGATTTTGACGGAAGATATGCAATTTTAGAAAATGATAAAATCTTTTACCTAAAGTTCTTGGATGCTGGCAAACTTAATGATTTTTATGCTGAAAACTGGGAAACAATTGACAATGTAGTTGAAGTAGACCCAGAGCAAGAAGTTACATTTTTGCATAAATGGGACGGTACCAACTTTATTACTGAATAAAGTTCTATAGTAGAAAGAATTTAAATGGAAAACAATTTTTCCTTTTCTTCAAAAGAAGAGCTATCACCTGGAGTCTGGGTATATAGAGATGTTATAAAGCCAGAGATGAATATAATAGGTAGACTAGAAGACACGCTAAAGTCAAGCGGTGGCTTGTATAACTGGCAAGAAGCAACAGTAGGCTATAGAGAAAAAATTCCAGATTATCGTGATTGTGTAGACTTTAAGATTAAGTTTTTTGATTATCCAGGCAAAGATCAATATATGAAAGAGTTTGATAGTATCTGGAAAGATGTTCATGCTGCTAAAAAAAATGCTTTAGACGACTATTGTAATTTTTATAATATTGAGATGAAATACTGGGAAGCCATGAATTTTATTAAATATGGTCCAGGACAGCACTTCTCATATCACTCAGACCATGGTTGGTCATACATTTCAACTGTCTCAATGGTTGCATACATAAATGATGATTACGAAGATGGCGGTTTAAGATTTGATAAGATTGATTTAGAGGTAAAGCCAAAAGCTGGAGACTTATACATATTCCCATCAAACTTCTTATTTTCTCATGCTGCATTGCCAGTAACTTCAGGAACTAAATATTCAATTGTTACTATGACTGACTATAATGATGCAACACATACGCCAGAATTTTATAGACAGTTTAAATCAGAAATTTCAGAGCCTGAATAATGTTTGAAATTGATGTATACAAGATCAGCCCTTCGGCTGGTGAGATAAAGCAGCTTCCAGTAAAAAGAGACTGGATGGATGATACAGATAATGCTCATGCGTATAAATGCTTCCCATTAAGTTTAACTAATTCATTGGGCTGGGGAATATCTTTCCCAGAGGATATAACATTTATTTGGGATGGTGTATCTACATCTAGTGAGCCAGACCATGTAAAAATATTAAGTGGTCATAAATATGCTTATACTTCTAGGGAAAATGCCACTATAAGCTTTAGAACGGGTCTTCTTATTAGAACTCAACCAAATGTAACAATGCTATCAATTCCTGCACCAAATTATATCCTAGACGGAGTTCAGCCTTTAACAGCACTCATTAGTACATCATTTTTTAAAGGAGAGTTTCCAGCAGCATGGAGAGTTACCAGACCAGACGTAGAGATAACTATACCAGCTGGAACACCAGTGATGTCTCTTATACCAATATCTCTTTCAGAGCTAAATAATTCAGAAGCTCATATTAGACCAATGTATGAGCTAGAGCCAAACTTTTTCCCAGGAGGAGACTACTCCAAGATTGTAAAAGATATCAATAACTCTGGTAAGTGGACAAATTTCTATAGAGATGGAGTTGATCACCATGGAAATAAAATTGGTGAGCATGAAGTAAAATCTTTGAGATTCAAAACTAGCGACGGAAGCCCAGAGGCATGTAGTGACAAATAAAATAACATTTCATTCTGCAAAAATATATAATGAAAAAGATGGAACAAATGGTCCAGTACCAGCAGCAAATTCAGTTCCAACATGGTGGAAAGATGCTGATAGATATATTAAAGATCCAAATGGTCAGCCGTACGTAAATCCTAGCGGAGAAGGTAAAGTTCTTAGCTACAAATCTTGTCCTGCAATGCTTGATACTTTTACATCAGGATATATGTTAAGAACACCTTGCGATATAGAATTTTATTTAAAAAGAGGTAGAGTTAAAGCAAAGTTACCTATAGGATTTGAAGACCTTGTTGGAGAAAGAGAACCTATGGAAGGATTTGAGACTCCCCCAGGGTTTGATGAAAGACACTTTCATTGGTATCTTAACTGGGCCCCAGAACTTCCAGAAGGATACAGCTCTCTTTACTTACAACCAATAAATCATTTTAATTTACCTTACGTCACAGTTGCTGGTATAATAGACAGTGACAAGGTAACAAACTCTGGATTGCTCCCTTTTTTCTTAAAAACTGGATTTACAGGGCTAGTTCCAGCAGGTACACCTATTGTTCAAATTTTCCCATTCAAAAGAGAAGACTGGGAAATGGAGTATAAATTTTATACTCAAGAAGAAATTTTTGAAAAAACAAAAGAAAATTCAATAAAGTTTAGAGATCCAAGCGGTGGTGTCTACAAGAGAGACTACTGGCAAAGAAGAAAATACAAATAGGAGATATCATGCAGAAGCAAGTAAATACTAACAAGGAACACGATTATAAGAAGCTTAGCTCTATAACTCCATCTGGATTTTTTGGTAATTCTGCAGATAATATAGTAGAGCTGAAAAACTTTTTAACAGAAGAAGAAAAAGAAAGACTTACAAATTTTGCTTTTAACAACAAGGTTTGGGATATAACAGAGTCTCACACTAATGAAAATGGAACAGTTATCTATGATGCAAATGCATGGACAGACAGAGTATGCACCAGAAGGTCAATGGAGATTTCTGCAGACCCAACAATTGTTGATGTTGTTGAAGGACTAATTAAAAGATTAAAAATAGAGGTTGATAAATTTTTTGAAGTTGATGTTCAAGCAACAGGACCAGCTATTGTTAGGTGGCCAGTAGGTTCTAGACAAGATCCTCACGCAGATAAAGAGCTACACGAAGGCCCAGATGCTGGAACTCCAAATGATTTTCCTCATTATGACATAGCATCTATATTTTATTTTAACGATGACTACGAAGGCGGAGAGCTTTTCTTCCCAGTCCAAGGTGTAGAAATTAAACCATCGGCTGGGTCAGCTTATTTTTTCCCAGGAGACTTGCATTATGTACATGGCGTAAGACCTATCCTCTCTGGAAATAGATTTACATCACCATTTTTTTGGAACATCTTAAAACACACAGGAGAACGCCAGCCATGAAAGATTTAAAATACGAAGAGATTTATCCAAAAATCTTTGTATACAATAATTTATTTGACGACGTAAATGAAGTTTTGGATGTATTAAAAGAATCAATTTCAAATCCAGAAGGATCTTCAATAGGTCCATGGAGTGATTGGTATACTTTTGGCCTTGAAACAAGTCACTACAATTGGTCAGTTCAATCAGAAAGAGCTGACAAAGAGAGATCAATTATAGATAAAGTTAATCAAGTATTCTTTGATGTTACAGAGCACTATGCCAATGTTAACGGTGTAGATATTAAGCCAAAAAAGATTATAAATCCACAGGGCCAAGAGATAGACACATGGAGAAAAATGGGCCCATCTTTGTGTCGATATGATGCGGATGCTGGAGTAACTGAAGATCTTGCAATGCATTATCATACTGATTATCAAGTTGAGTTTAAAGAATCAAGAGGATACAACTTTGCATTAACAGTTACAACTTATTTAAATGATAACTACGACGGTGGAGAAATAGATTTTCTTGTTAATGGCAAGCTAATATCACACAAACCTAAAGCAGGAGACGTTGTTGTTTTCCCAGCAGGTGATCCTAACTTTTTAACAGATGGAGAAGAACTTTATCATCACGGAGTTAAAAAAGTTAAAAATGGATCAAAGTATTTTATAAGAGCAAATTGGCAAAGATACTACGAAGGCTCTGCAGAATGGAATGAAAATGCAGATAAGTATGGACTAGAAATCTGGCTTGAAATGGAAAAAGAAAAAGCTAAGCAAGATAGAAAAGAAGGAAAGTATCAGTCTATCAATGAAAAACAAATAGAGAGTGCGGTAAGAATAAGATGACATTTAATCTAGATAATAATAATAGACTTAGAGAAGACATTTGTGTATTCGAAAATTTTTTGACTCCAGAAGAATGCGAATCGATTTTAAAATATTGGGAACATTCAGTAGAAAAGGGCACACTTCCTTGGGAAGGAATTTCTTTCTATGAGTCATATGCATCTAATCTTCCAGACGATGATGATGTAGAAAGATTTGGTTTACCAAGAGATTTTTTTGTTAATCTAGAGCAAAAAATTAAAGAGGCAACAGAAATAACAAGAGGCAAAGGAGTAAAGCCAGTTAGTTATCACGCACAGAAGTGGACCACTGGCGCTTTTGCTGGTTATCACTCAGATAATAGCCCATTAGAAGATCCAGAGTATAACGCTTTTGAAAGAAGCAAGTGGGCAGCATTCCTATATCTAAATGATAATTTTGAGGGTGGAGAACTAAGATTTCGGGATCACAATATAACAATAAAGCCAAAGGCTGGAATGCTAGCAGCATTTGCTGGAGGTCATCATAATATTCATGAAGTTCAAATTATAACAAGCGGAGAAAGATACACTATCGGATCGTTTTGGGATAATGAAGAGTCAGAGTATTCAGAAGAAACAAAGGCAAGATGGGAAGAAGAGATATCTTCAGCTAGAATTAGACAGGCCGAAGATCAGAAGCTTTGGCAAGAAAATAAGGCAGCTGGAATAATGATGGATCCTCCGCCCTATCAGCAAGAAAGAATTAAAAAATAATAAGGAGATATAATGAATCTGCAAAAACTAGAAGAGAATGTTTATTATTATCGAAATGCTATTGAGAATCCAGCAGCTTTAGTTGAGCTAATCAATAGCACAGAAAATGACGATAATATAGTTCAGGTTGTTCCAAAATGGGATCATTGGGAGGCTTGCAGTGGTGAATGCTATATCTACGGAGATAAGAAAAACTTAGCAGTAGATAAAATGATTCAAATATCAAATGAAGATTCTAAAAATACAGCGCAAGAAATAATTGATACTATTGTTAGTGCTATGACAAATGTTTGCAAAGACTTTGCTAAAGATAAAGGCATAGATGACGATGTAAATTTATCAGAGTATATTGGAATAAATAGATACATGCCAGGCACCTTTATGGGTGGACATTATGACCAACAAGAGGGTGACATGAGGCTAAAGTATTCTTTAGTTGCTTACCTTAATGACGACTATGAAGGCGGAGAAATATCTTTTACTATAAAGGACGGCATCCTGGACGGAGAAGATAGACCTCGTGAAGATATTGACCACGAGATAAACAAAGAAAAAATAACTTTTCACATTAAGCCAGAAGCGGGGAGCATATTAATATTCCCTTCTTCTCCACCATATAGCCACACAGCCCATCTTGTTAAGAGTGGTTATAAGTATATGGTGCCTGGGTTCTGGTTAAACAAGGAGAAATAAATTGCATTACGAAGCACAAGAACTAGCAAAAAGTATTTTTTATTTTAAATTTGGAATCTATGAACCAGATAGATTGGTCCAGTTTATTGAAAATACAGAAACTGACGAAGACATAGACCCAAGCATTATTTCTAAGTGGATACCTTGGTCATCTAGCACAAACGAAAATGATATCTACGGATATAAAAAAAATGTCAATGGTAAAGATAAAGTTTTAAATCCAAAAGAGCTTTATATATATAATAGCGTTAGATCTAGCATGCTTTTTGCTGCCTCAGAGTACAAGATTTATAATAATCTAGACTGTGAAGTTAAAATAGATAAAGAGTTTGATATAAAAAAGTATAATACTGGAACAATGATGGGCCCTCATGCTGATCAAAATGATGGCAACATGAATCTAAGATATTCTATTGTTGCATATTTAAATGACGACTATGAAGGTGGAGAGATTGCATTCCCAAACCACAACGTATTCCTTAAACCAGACGCTGGAAGCTTGATAATCTTCCCTTCTTCTGAACCCTACCTACACGAGTCAAAAGAAATAACATCTGGCACCAAGTATATGTCACCAGGCTTTTGGCTTTATTAAAATAATAAAAGGTGGTAGAATGTAATTATGTCGTATCGCCTTAAGGTTTTAAAAGATAACCCACTCTCGTTCTGGCCCTTAGATGAGAGCAGTGGTTCTATTGCATACGATGTATCTGGAGCTCAAAATAATGGAGAATACAGCTTTACGCCTAATGCAAAGAATATGCCATTGACTCCAGGTGGGGTCCTTGGGACAAAAATTAGTGGCGGGGACACGATAACATTTGGCACATTGAATGGACCAAATGGTGAATATATACAAGGAAACATAGCAGACGCATACAGCTCAGACACAGCATTTTCAATAGAATGCTGGGTTCATATGAATGAAGTTACTTCTGCAACAATATTTGCAGATCAGCAAAATGATGTTGGGTTATATTGGGATAATAATTCCGTAGTCTTCTCATTAAGTTCATCTAAAAAAATAACATACCTTGTTCCAGAGTGTCTTGAGCCAATTTATATAGTTGCAATTTATTCAAATGACTATATGAAGCTTTATATAAATAATATACTTGTTGCACAAGACACAACAACAGAATTTTTATTTACTAATACATCATTTAGCCCACAGGTAGGTTCTGTATCTGGCGGATCAAACTCTTATATGATAATTGATGCACCAGCAATATACAGACGTGAGATTTTACAAAAAGAAATAGACTCACATTTTTCTACATCCTACATGCTAACGCCTGTTGAAATTGCAGATCCTGAAAATGGAAGAGTGTTTGCAAATACTGATAAGTCTGCCATATTTCAGTTAAGATATGAGTACGGTAACAATAGAGACATTCAGTTGTTTCAAAATGATGAATTAGAATATGATAGATTAAATAAGTGTATAAAGATGATTCAGACAGAATTCTCAGAGTCAAAAACAGTAGAACAAATAGATGTTGTAAGCATACCTTTGTTTTCTGATGCAATTGCATCTAAAATAGAATGGAGCGGAGACAATGGGATATCCGTATACACAAGCTCAACAGGAGAAGAGAATTCTTTTGTACAATGCAATAATGGATTTCCAATTCCACAATATCAATTCAACGATTTTGATATAACTAATTTAATATACATAAAGGTAGTTTATACTTCTTCAGACACATCTTTATATATCCCTAGACTGTACGGACTAGCAGTAGCGCTGTATGGAATTGTTGAGGTTGATTCATCAAATTCTCCAGCAACACTATTTTCTGACAAGAATATATCTATTGGATCATTTAGCAAAATGGCTATTTCCAGAAGCAAGAAGTCTGGCGTAAGAACTGGCGGTGATAACTCATTTTCAACTCTAGATATAAATGATACAAAAACAATTGAAATGATTTACACACCAGAAGAAATTGGCTCAGCAATTCTAGTATCCAGGGGTTCTGACTCAGTTTCTTGGAACCTTGCAGGGGTATTGTCAAAATCTGGGGTAGATAGCATATATATAAACGGAGCCGTTATTCCAGGATCTGCAAACATTTGGGACTATTTAACCATAAATCAGCCCTCTCATATATTGATTAATTTTACAGAGTCTGGAACCGAAAGAGCTATATTTAATGAATCAGGAATATCAGCTAAATATGAGTGTATAACTAACTACTCTGAAGGAACTGTTGTTGATGCCTCAAGTCATTATAATATGTATACAGGCTTATACTCAGAGGTAGTATCAGATGAAGCACTGTCTATAACAGAAATTGGCACTCCAACCTATGATTATGACTTTGTTGTGCTAAAAACTGTATAATACTGTCAAGCCTTATACAACATATGGACTTTGACTTTAAAGAATGGTACAATTATTGTCTATGGATATCTTAAACAAAAATAGTAAGTTCGTCGAAGAAACCACCCTAGGCATTTATGTCTGGGAAATGCCAGACGGCAGGTGGATTGGCGACGATGACGGCAACTTTCTTTCTGTTACATCTAAAAAGGGTAATAAGGCAAAGATGGAAGCCCTTGCAAATGAAGTAGCCTCATTTGGTATCTATGAAGGTCAGCCTAAGTTCCTTTCTGGAAGAAGAAAGATTAGCGACGAAGAGCTAGAAGAGCAAGAGCAAAGATTGAAGTGGGGCCTAGTTCCAGATCCATATGATATCGGGGCTTATAAAGATTCTATTCTAAGGGATGGTAAAGTGCAATGAGACTAGAGCACATGGAAGACGAAGAAGATAATTCTTCAGTTATTAACATATCAAATACATCGGACTGGTTTTCTTTTAAAAAGGGAGAAGATCATGATGACCCATTTACTATTGGGCTAGATGAAATTAAAAAGCTTAGAGGCCTTGGAACAAACTTTAAGCGTAAAATTAATAGAGATTTTTCTAAATCATTTGTAGGAACAAGTGGAGTAGGAACACAGCAAAACTTAATGCAGCAAGCTATTAGCGGCTATGCGTTATTTGATTTAGTAGAGCCAACATACAACCTTGAATATCTTTCTAAAATATATGAAGTTTCAACATACAACTACGCAGCAATCAATGCAAAGGTTTCAAACATTGTTGGCCTAGGGTATACATTTGCAGAAACATCAAAAGCAAAAGATGCCATGGATGCTATTACAGATGAAAAGCAACTTGAAAGAGCTCGTACAAAAATAAATAAGTTAAAAACAAATTTAGACAGATGGCTCGATGATTGCAATGAGGAAGAGTCATTCACAGAGACCCTTATAAAGGCCTACACGGACCTTGAGGCGACGGGCAACGGATACATTGAGATAGGACGTACAGTTGCTGGAGATATAGGCTATATCGGCCATATACCAGCTAAAACAATGCGTGTGCGTAGACTACGTGACGGATTTATTCAATTACTATATGGTAAGGCTGTATTCTTTAGAAATTTTGGAGATTTAGAAACACCTAGCCCAATTGCAGGTCAAGAAGATCGTCCAAATGAAATTATTCATTTGAAGAAATATACACCAATGAATAACTATTATGGTGTGCCAGATATTATTGCAGCTCAACAAGCCCTGGCAGGAAATGAATTTGCTGGAAGATATAACTTAGACTACTTTGAAAACAAGGCGGTCCCAAGATATATTATTACAGTAAAGGGAGCAAAGCTTTCACCAGAGTCAGAAAGAAAATTACTTGAGTTTTTCCAGGTTGGCCTTAAGGGTAAAAATCACAGGTCTCTTTATATTCCGTTGCCAGCAGATACTGCAGACTCAAAAACAGAGTTTAAGATGGAGCCAATTGAGGCTGGGGAGCAGGAGTCTTCATTTAATATCTATCGTAAAACAAATAGAGATGAAATACTTCTAGCACATCGTGTGCCAATTAATAAAATTGGTACTCCAGAAGGCGTCAATTTAGCTGTTGCTCGTGATGCTGACAAGACATTTAAAGAGCAGGTTTGCAGACCAGCACAGGATAGACTTGAAAAGAAATTAAATTATTTGATCGCTGAAAAGACTGATGTTGTTGAACTAAAGTTTAATGAGCTAAGCCTTACAGATGAGATTACCCAGAGTCAGATAGATGAGATCTATTTAAGAATGCAGGTAATTACTCCAAATGAGGTTCGTATTAGAAGAAATATGATACCTAGAGAAGGCGGAGACGAAGTAGTAGATTTGAAAGCACAACAGGTAGCTGACGTACAAGCTAAATCAACTGGCAACAGGGCCAGGGACCAAGAAAGAGCCAAGAACGCTCCAGATAAAAATGGGGAAGGCAGAAATGCAAAAGGCGATGGTCCAAAAGTCAAATAAGTTTAATCAACTGCTATTTGCGTTATAGTAAATAACACTATAAAATTAAGCATATGAACATTGAAAAGGCCTCGTGGTCCAGTAATGGCGACAACTTACACTTGTCTGTACCATTTACTAAAGTAAACCGTGAAAACAGAACAGTATCTGGATTTGCAACACTAGATAACGTCGATCAGACTGGAGACGTTGTTACAGCTGAAGCAAGCTTAAAAGCCTTTGAAAAATTTAGAGGCAATCTTCGTGAGATGCATCAGCCACTTGCAGTTGGTAAAGTTGTTTCATTCAAGCCAGAAACATACTATGATCAAACTACAAAAGAATTTTATAATGGTGTTTATGTAACATCATACATTTCAAAGGGTGCACAGGATACTTGGGAAAAAGTTCTTGATGGCACCCTCTCTGGTTTCTCAATCGGCGGAAAGATTACAGATGCAGACAATGAAGTAAATAAGTCTACAGGACAATCAGTTAGATTTATTAAAGAGTATGATCTTATTGAGTTGTCAATTGTAGATTCACCAGCAAATCAGCTTTGCAACATTCTTTCAATTGAAAAAATGAATGGTCAGCTTGTATTTAAGGGCATGGCTGCAGATGTTGTAACAGAAAATATTTTTTATTGTGAAGAAAGTGATGCTGTATTTATGTCAACAGAGAAAACTTTTGATTCACCAGTAACAGGAAAGCCAGCAAAGATAATTGGCTGGGTGGAAAGTTCAGATATGAACAAGTCCAAAGAAATAGATAAGATTCTTGCTTCATTCAAGAAGTCAAGATTACCGTTGCCTGAAACACAATTAGCAAAACAGGCAAACGTAGAAGGAGGTAATGACATGGAAAAACTTAATGTAGGCAAAGATGCTGAAGTAGTTGTAGAAACAACTCCAGAAGCACCAGCTGAAGTTACTCCAGAAGTTGATGCAGTCGTTGAAGAGGCACCAGTTGCTGAAGCTAACGATGATTCAAATGTCAATCTTTTTGACAAAGCATCAGAAGTTACAGATGTTGTAGCTGAAGATACCTCTGCCGACAACGTTGAAAAAGCAGCCGAGCTCGCTACACCAGAGGTCATGGTTGATGAACCTGATTTTGCAAAAATGTTGGGCGAACTAAAGGGCTTTTTCTCAGATACTCTAACAAAGGCAACAGAAGCAAATGCTATTCAGGTTTCAGAAATTAAAGAAACTGTTGAAAGTTTTAGCAAGAGCATTAACGGCCAGATCGTAGAGTTGGCAGAAAAGCACAGCGCACTTAGTGCAGCTGTAACAGAAATAAAGAGCACCATCGATGGTGTTCAAAAGCGTGTGGATGCTGTTGAAGGCGATACCGCAATCAAGAAGTCTTCTGATCTTGGCCGATCAGAGGTAGCAACAAAATCAAATTCAAAATGGAACGGTTCTTTCCTCGGTTCCGTAAATGAAATCTTTTCAAACTAAAGGGTAGGTGAAATATAAAATGAGTAATGAACTATTAGAAAAAGCCGCAGCAGCTGGTACAACAGTATCAACAGGTTTCGGTTCCTCTACAGGTGGTGCAGGAGTACACACAGCTTCCGAAAACGGAAACGGTGGTCTTCTAAACCCAGAACAGTCATCTAGATTCCTAGACTACATGTTCGACGCTACCGTAATTGGTAAGGTTGCACGTACGGTCCGTATGAAGGCTGACACAACAGAGATTGATCGTATGTCAATTGGTGAGAAGCTTGTAAAGCTTGCATCAGAAGGCGAGAACACAGGCGCAAACGCAGGTGTAACTTTCTCAAAGATCTCTCTAACAACTAAGAAGCTCCGCATGGATTGGGAACTTTCAACTGAGTCTCTAGAAGACAACATTGAAGGTGCTGATCTTGAGGATCACATTGCAAGAATGATGGCAACACAAGCTGGTAACGATATTGAAGATTTGATCCTCAATGGAGATACTACTTTGTCATCAGACAATCTTTACAAGTCATTCGATGGCGTTGTTAAGAAGGCAAAAGCACATGGTCACGTAGTTGACGCAGAGGGTGCTGCAGTTTCACGTGCAGTATTTAACTCAGCGTTGAAGGCGCTTCCACGTAAGTACAAGCAGCGTCGTACAGACCTTCGTTTCCTTGCAGGATCAAACCTGATTCAGGATTACTTGTACTCAACTTCTACATCAGAGAACTTCGTTAACCCACAGGATATTGCTTCAGGCATCATCCGTGGTGATGTTCCTGTTCTAGGTGGACCAGCAGGATATGTTGCTCCATACGCATTTGGTATTCCAATTGTTGAAGTTCCACTTCTAAAGGAAGACCAGGAAGTTAACGTAGGTGGAGACCTAGGTGGTGACATTCACTTGACATTCCCAAATAACGTTGTTATTGGTATCAAGCGTGATGTAACCGTCTACCGCTTCTTCTGGCCACGTAAGGACTCAATCGAGTACACAATGTACACTCGTGTTGGCGTCCAGATCGAGCAAGCAGATGCTTGGGTCGTAGTCAAGAACGTAAAGGTTGCTTCTTAATTAAATAAGAATTAACTACCGAAAGGCCCCCAATTAATTTTGGGGGCTTTTCATTTTAATTTATCAATGCTATAATTAAAGGACCTAGAATAAAGGAGAAATAAATATGTCGTTTGACACATTAAAAGTAGCCGAATTAAAAAAGATCGCAACTGACTTTGCGGTAGACACAGAAGGTCTAAAGAATAAAAAGGACGTAATCGCTGCCCTGGCAGAAGAAGGCGTAACATGGTCTGTATATCAACAGACAGTAGAACAAATTGAGGCAAATACAGAGGAGATTGAAATTCTTCCAAAGTTTGATCCTAAAGCAGTAGATGCTAATTCTGTTCTTGTTAGAATGACAAGAGATAATTTTAGATATGATATTTTGGGATATACTTTTACAAAGTCTCACCCATTTGTTGCAATGTCTGAAGAGAAAGCTCAAAAAATCTTTGATTCAGAGGAGGGTTTTCGTTTAGCGACACCAAAGGAAGTTCAAGACTTCTATCACTAAACGTTAACATAAGTTAATGGAAATATTAGTTGGAACAAATGCACCAATCAACCTTAGAGTATTTTGGAGGGGTGAGTGTATAGACGCTGACCATACTCCATCAGTTACAGCAAACGTTTATGATGTTACAAATGATCCAGAGGATACTGAAGGACCACTAATTGCAACTCTAAACGCTGAAAAAAGAGAAACTGATCCAGGGTCCTACGACTTATTTTTGCCATTTAGCATAACTCAATATCAAAGAGAGCTAAAGATCGTTTGGAAATATTATATAGAGGGTGTGCAGATAAACAAGTCTCATACTGTTTATGTTGTTTCTCCTTATGTTGATCTAGGCGAAGCAATTAATGAAATAGGAATTAGTTCAGATTATTCTGATCCTAATAGTAAAACCTTTAAAGATATTGTTGATGCAGAAAGATATGCAAGAAAACAGATAGAATCTTACACTGGACAAATGTTTAGGCTTTATGATGACACCTTTACAGTCTACGCAACGGGTTCAGACTTAATTCCTCTACCTCAAAAAATATCAACACTGCATGAGCTTTATGTAAATGATGTATTGCTTGTTGATACTCTCCATGAAATTAATAATTGGGGATACGATGTAGAAATTGCTCAAAGCGGATTTGGGCTGAAGGTAAATAGATCTACAATGCTAGACAATACTGTATATGTTGCAAACGGAATGGTGCCACCTACAGTAAACGATTCAGGTAAAGATGCATTTGTAAATGGAGCTGTATATAAAGTTTCAGGTAAATTTGGCTGGAGAGAAGTTCCAGACGATGTTAGCCTTGCATGTATTGAATTAATGAAAGACTATTTTGCTAAAGATAAAACATGGAGGAATAAGTATATAAAAAATATTCAAACCTTCGACTGGAAATTTGAATACAACGAGGCTACATTTAGTGGCACAGGCAATAATTATGTAGACCAGCTTTTGTCTGCTTATGTTTTAAGCGGGATGGTTGTAGTTTAATATGAACGATCTAGTTGATTCATTGATGAGTATGAAGCTAGATGTTTATGTTCAGCAGGATGAGCAAGACATAAATACTGGTGCTATTAAAAAAAGTTGGCACTATCGTAGAACTGTTGATTGTCATGCTAAAGCCACTATATCCAACTCATCTACATCAAGATCTAGCGACAAACAAACAATTGGCAACAAGTATGCTAACGAACAAATTATTCAAATAAGAACGCTAGGCAAGATAACCTATAGAGAAAAGATTACAAATATAAGAGATTCACAGGGCAATGTGATCTGGTCTGAATTAAATTTCCCATCAGATACGCCTACAGTATTTGAGATTATAAGCTCTACCCCCGTAACTGATCCGTTTGGCGGAATATTAGCATACAACTCTGTTGCTAAAAGATCGGAGAATCAGCAAATTGGAATCTAATGTAGCATTGCTTCGTGCTGCCAGTGGTCTAGAAAGACTAATGGCTGGTACGCCAACGAATAAAACAGTTAAAGATAGCAATGTCGCACAAATATCTGCTTTTTTATATCACCAGGCACATGTGTTGGCAGGACTTGAATCGAATGCATCTTTTAAAAGATTGTTTAAGAAAACAATCTTTAACAGCATCGATCTAGAGTTTGGCCAGTATCTTGATGCAAAAGCAAGAGTAAAGCCAAAATCTTTACATCATGTTTACGAGTGGAATAAAGCTGGAAACCCAAAGGCAAGGCTATTCAATTTAAAACAATTAGATGCCCCAGGGCTATCATTTAGAATTGATACAGAGTTTAAGCTTTCAAAATCAGCAGTTCCTAATAAAGACAAGAAGCAAAAGAAAAAATATATTTTTGCAGAAAAGGCTTCAGTCATGGAGGCTGGTATGCCAGTAATTATTAAGCCTAAGTCTGCAGATAGGCTTGTATTTGAGCACGACGGAATCACAGTGTTTATGCCAAAAGGAGCTTCTGTAACAGTAAAAAGTCCTGGAGGAAGAGCATCAACCAATCAATTTCAGTTAGCGTATTCTCAATTTTTTTCAGGCAATCTAGTCAATATTGCAATTAAGAATTCAGGGTTTCAAAATTTATTTAATAGCGGAATGACAAAAGCTTTATCTGTTCCAGTAAGTATAAGAAAGATTCAATATTCATTTAGCCCAAATGCAATTCGAACAGAGGCTGATGCATCATTGGAAAAGGCATTTGGAGGTGCACTATGACAAAGTACGATATAGACGCAATGTATGAGGTCAGAAGACACCTCTGGAATGAATTAAAAGATAGCGAATTATTTGATCCACAGGATTATTACAGTGACAACATTAATATGGAGATTGTTCCAATTATTCCAGTCCAGCAACAGCCTGAGCTCAATCATTTTTTGAGCGGAAAGAAGCATATAGTCTACGATAAAATAGGACTCTCATACGAAGAGAACTGGATGATATGCTGCGAGAAATTGCTATTTACGGTATATGCTACAGATGTATCAGAAATTAACTCTATAAGAAACCTGATACTAGATGTATTTAGAAGAATGGATGATTCTGCCAGAGATTTAAATCAGTCAGTATCGACCCCAAAGCTAAAGTTCTTTAATACTATGGTCGTTGAAATATCGCCCACAGAGGCATCCCAAGAGCTACAGGGCTTTATGTCAGCAGATATAGTCCTAGAGGTCAAATATGCAAGAATGACGGACGGCCAAGGCAGATTTAACTAGGTTGCTTTTGAGCGCATTATACTCTAAAATTAGACTTAGAGGAAATGAGCCTAGCCAGCTTGATTTAAAGTAAGTCAATATATATATATTTATTTAACAGGAGGTTTTACAACATGGCACAAAACGTAGGTAATGCTAAAAATATTCTCGTTGGTGCGTCACCATTGTTTATTTCAAACATTGACGTAACAGATGCAGACTATGTAGCAAATGCAGAGCCAGGTGCAGGCGATTACGCTTATGTATCAGGCACATCATTTACAAACACACTTAATGGAATCGACCAGGTAGCTGGAGAATTCGGATATCGCAACGTCGGTTACACAAACAATGGTCTTCAGGTAACATACAACCCATCATACGGTTCAGTTACAGTAGATCAGCTTCTTGATACAGCAAAGCTTTTCAAGGAGTCAATGGAAGTTATGATCGCAACAGAAATGGCAGAAGGTACTCTTGAGAACGTTCTTGCAGTATTCGGTCAGCGCTCAACAACACTTACTTCAGCAGGAACAGGTCTCACAGCAACCGATAAGCTCGGTCTTGCTGGTGGTGCACTTGGTGAGGCTCCAACAGAGCGTCAGCTTATTGCAGTAGGTCAGGCACCAACATCAGAGGCAACAGCAACTGAGCGTGTATATTATGCACGTCGTGTTCTTTCTGTACAACAGTCACAGTTCTCTTTGGCTCGTAACGCAGCATCAACATTCCCAGTAACATTCCGTTTGCTTCCATCAGGTGACTCAGCAAATGCAGGTCAGGAATATGGTTTCATCGTAGACCGTGTTCTAACAGTATAATTAAATTAATTTAATTAATAGATGCCCCCTAAGAAATTAGGGGGTTTTCTATTGCGGTGGTATTTATGATATGATACAATAATTAAGACTAGATCCTAGGAGGATTAAATTGGCAACAACAGTATATGATGTAGAAGAGATTACATTACAAAATGGCAGCAAAGTAACACTTAAGCCTTTAACAATTAAAGACCTTAGATTGTTCATGGAAGCCATCCAAAAAACAGCAGAAGCAACAACAGAAAACGATACACTTACTGTATTGATTGATGCATGTGCAGTTGCACTGGCAAAGCAGCTCCCAGATTTGGTAGCAGATAGAGATGCACTAGAAGATGCTCTCGACGTCCCTACAATTAATCGCATTCTTGAAGTTTGCGGTGGGATTAAGATGGACGACCCAAACCTTCTAGCGGCAGCGGTTCTGGCTGGTCAGAACTAGATTTAGCCGCTTTACTAGGAGAAGTATTTCTACTAGGCAACTGGAAGAATTACGAAGAGCTGGAAAACAGTTTATCAATGCCAGAATTGATTCAAACTTTTAAATCAATGCAAAAGTCTGAATCAGAAAAAAGAAAGTTTCTTGCTTCAATTCAAGGAATTGATTTGGGACAAGAGGAAGAAGCACAAGGTTCTAGCTTCGAAGATGTAAGAAGAAGAGCCCTAGGAATAAATACATCAGCAGACGATGTTGTTTCATTACAGGGACAATTTGCATCAGAAGCAGGATTCGGAATCGGAGCGGGACTCGGATACCGAAAGGAGTAGCAATAGTTGGTAGATCAAAATATTAATACGAACATAACTGCGACGGCAAATTTTAGTAGCCTTACATCGCAGTTACAAGCCGTCACCGCCCAACTTATCAAGCTACAGACAACAACCGCTGGATTAAATCAAAAACTTCAAAATCAAATAGGACAGATGAACAGGTCCTTTGTAGATACAATGAGATCTACGGGCCAGTTCTCTTCCCACTTTGTCACGCTATCTTCTGATGTAGATAAATTTGGTAAAAATCTAGACGCAGGAAGAATGAAGTTAAGTGATTACTTCAGCACTTGGCAGGGACATGCTAAAAAGACAAGCAACATAGTAAAAGAATTAGCAAAGCAGCAGGTAATATTACAAAATGCTGTAGTGCAGCCACTAGGCAAGAATGCACAAGGTTTAATGCAGTACAACATTATGACTGCACGAGGCCTTGATGAAAATAAAAATAAGCTTCAGCTCCTAAGACAAGAGCAAGCAATTATGAACAAGGTTATGCAAGATGGCGCTAACCAATTAATTAACTGGGGTAAAAATACTCAGTGGGCAGGTAGACAGCTTACAGTAGGTCTTACAGTTCCTATTGCAGCGTTTGGTGCAGCGGCATCAAAAGCATTTAGAGAAGCTGATGCAGAACTTATTAGGCTACAAAAAGTTTATGGCGGATTAACAGCAGCAACGTCTGAAGAGCTTGCTAAAGTAAGAAAAGATGTTTCTGGTCTTGCAAAAGAAATGGCTTCGGCGTATGGAGTTTCTTTTAAGGACACTATTGCTCTTGCAGCAGATCTTGCAGCAACAGGTAAGCAAGGCAATGATCTTATAAAGGCAACTCAAGAAACAACCAGACTTGCAGTGCTTGGTGAAGTTGATAGGCAAGACGCCATGAAAGCAACTCTTGCAATTCAAAATGCATTTAAGCAAAATACTACAGAGCTTACTCAATCAATTGACTTTCTTAACGCAGTTGAAAACCAAACATCAACTAGCCTTGCAGATTTAACAGAAGCAATCCCTAAAGCTGGCCCAGTAATCAAGTCGCTTGGTGGAGATGTAAAAGATTTAGCCCTCTATCTAACAGCAATGAAAGAAGGTGGAGTAAATGCATCTGAAGGTGCAAATGCAATTAAATCCGCAATGGCGTCCCTCATTAACCCAACTAAGGTTGCTAAAGAAATGTTCCAGGGATTTGGAATTGACCTAGCTGGAATTGTAACATCAAACGCAGGAGACCTAACAGGAACAATACTTGCTCTTCAAAAATCATTAGATCAGCTTGATCCATTAAGCAAGTCAAAAGCAATTGAGCAACTATTCGGCAAATTCCAGTTTGCCAGAATGTCAGCGTTGTTTGAAAATCTTGGAAAGCAAGGCAGCCAGACATTACAAGTTCTTGATTTAATGAAGGCAAGCACACAAGAGCTCAGCGCCATAGCTGGACGAGAATTAACAATGATGACAGAATCAGCCTCTGGAAAATATAAGAGAGCTTTAGAATCAGTAAAAGCAGACCTTGCCATGATAGGCGATTCATTCCTTAAGATTAATACTTTTATATTAAATGTTATAGACGGAATTGTCAAATTTATAGATAAGCTTCCAGGACCAATTAAATCAGTTCTAACATTTGTCGGCGGATTAACTGCAGTTGCTGGTCCACTTATCATGCTTACTGGTGTGCTAGGCAACTTCTTCGGATATATTGTTAAGGGTGTATTTAGCTTAAAACAATTCTTCAAGGGTGGAGAACAGTTTAAACTGCTTACGCCAGAAATTATGGCAGCAGAACATGCAGCAAAAGCAGTCGGAGAATCATTCTATAGCGATGCTAAAGCAGCAAAAGTATTTGAAGATGCAGTTCTTGGTCTTTCTCGATCATTTGAAATCCTTCAGACAAAAGCTGCAATGGCAACACGTGCAACTCATTCAAGCGTAAATGTAAGCACACTAGCTGGTGGAGCTGTAACAACTGGAGCAGGCTACGATAGAATTGTAGATAAAGACAGCCCTTATCTAGGAAAACCATATTCAAGAGATATGTCACATGCTGTACCTTCAGGACAAGAACAACTCGGAACTATATTTGGAGTTGTGCCTGGAACAGGCCCAGTAAATAGAAAGATTAGCAATAATCCACAAATGTACATGGAGGGAGACCTTCCCCGTATACCAGGAGTAACTTCTATTAATAGTGTGTCAACTG
>Ga0222712_10002802_pt1 | contig 19592 bp, 14 predicted proteins | sample C33_657DmetaG_FD_165043 | JGI IMG/M metagenome (GOLD analysis project Ga0222712, IMG submission 165043) | Estuarine water microbial communities from San Francisco Bay, California, United States - C33_657D | ecosystem: Environmental > Aquatic > Marine > Unclassified | place: USA: California... | reverse complement strand
CCACCAATCATGTCCACCCTCAGCATTTTTCAGGGTATCTTGCACAAAGGCAATGGTATTTTCAATAATTACAGAATCAATGGTATTCATGGATGGCAAAGATGCGAAATAGTTGCAAATAATTTTGATTAAACGAAAAAAGCATTCCCCGGGCTTTTTGTTTTTTATTATTTTAATTTACTAATCGGTAATGACAATCTTTTTTGTTACTCGTTGACCACTCGTTAATTCTGTACGAATAAAATATATTCCTGGTACAAAAACAGTTGGTATTGTGAATTTAGTTAAATTTGGTAACCTATTTTTGTTAGAATAAATCAACTTTCCAGTTACATCAAAAACAATAATTCTATCAATGGAAGAGTTTGTATTTACTGTTATTGGGGTTTTCGCACTACTTGGATTTGGTGACAATGTTACAATATTTTTTGAATTCTCTACTATTTTCTCCACTCCTGATGAATTCACTTGTTTATTTGTGTCCATAAAAATAACGAAAAAATCATTGTCCCATGTGCACGAAGCGCTTTCCCCATTGGGTAAATCGTAGGTTTGGAGTGGATTCAGAGCCAATTTCACTGTTTTCCAAAAAATGCTACTGTGACTCATCAAACTATTGTCGAGTCGAGGCGCATTTCTAACTTGGTTATACGATTGAATATTAAAATTTGTATCAAAATGAAGGCGGGTATATTTGCTTATGTCATCAATATGCATATTGGGATAATTCATAGGAGAATAATTTGAGGTAAACAAATCAGCATATACGTTTCCGCTTCCATCGTTTTGAAGCCAAACTTGAGTATTATAATTGTTTTTGGTATTTTGGGCAGTGTCAAACAAACTGCCCTTTAAATTTCCTTTTTGGTCAAATTTATAAACTATAGACTTTTTTCCATCTTGGATGTAAGAAGCATATTCCGGGGTAGCAGAGCCAAAATTCAGCGCGCAATAAAGGTTATTGTTATTATCCCAACGAACGGAATGGTTGTCATCAATATCCAAAAATTTACGGTCTTTAAAAAATTTGTGCCACAATACAGCTCCGGTTTTTTCTCTCACAACCACAACATAGCCATAGTTGTTGGTATTTTGGGAATAGGTAGAATCTCCAATGGTAAATTTTTCATAAGGATCTAATACTTTGATGGATGCAACTTGTCCATCTTTGTTAATTGCGTAGTGATACGAATAATCCCAATAGTAAGGGAAATATGAATTTTCAATTTTACCGTCGCTTGAAATAATGTACATGGTATATCTATCTCTTGGAAAATACAATTTGCCATTCATTCCATAAACGATAGGGGCTGTAACTTGGAAAATTGGCAATTGGGTCATAAAATCAAAATCACCGTTCTCTTTATAGTGAACTATTGCATCGGATAAACCTGTTTTTCGGAAAGTAGAATCTTTCGAAAATTTGATATAATTGCCAATGGCTTGTTCCACAAATACACCACCTTTGCGATCTGAGGTTATAGCACCAATTCCTCCACCACCAACTTCAATACCGATTCTAAATAATTTATGCCAAACAACTTTACCTTGTTTGTCTATTTTAATAAGGTGGTATTTTCCTCCTGTGTCTACTTTGTTTTGAAATTTAAAAGTTGAATAGGAGGTAAACGAAATAAAAATATTCCCCAAAGGATCTAATTCTGCATGTTGTAATTCGAAAGCATTAGAGAGACCAGATTTCAAAGTCGCACTAAATTGCAAATACCACTGTTGTTTGAGTTCTTTTTGCGCAAAAAGTGGATTTTGAAAAAACGATGTAAACAAGGTAATTCCAAAAATGATGAATAGTTTTTTCATAGTGAATTATTTATATGACGTAAAATGATTAAAAGGTTGCAGTTAGTTGTTGGAAATTACCGGACAATTATTTTCCCAATAAATACCCCATGCAGGGAGCAAGGCTACTTTCTTTTCTTTCCAATGTACCATTCCTACTCCACAATTGCAAGAACTACATGCGGCAGGAATGGTTGAAGTACAGCAATAGGGATCGTCAGGAATTGGAAAACCATAGACATATTTTTTATAGTTGATAATATCGTTCCAATCAAACATTTTTCTGACACTGCTTGTACCAAAGTTAATAGAAAAACTCTTGTATGTCTTGCTCGTCAAAGGAAATGAAAATGCATTAAATATATCGGTATCACCTTCCCCACAAGATCCACATGGATAACTTGCAACGGTTGTATCTGCATGATCACCCCAACATCCATTTGGAACGCTACCTGAAAATGGATGATAATGATTTTTGCCATATAAAACAGAATTCAGAGTGTCTACATCAAATCCAATTTCTATTAAATTAAAACCACAATCAATATGATTCCAAAATTTAACATAGCAAGTTGGAAATTGAGCTCTTAGACAATTTGTACCATGAATCAACAATAATAGAATTAAAAACTTTTTCATGGCACAAGGATAAATAATTCCATTGGTCCACAAAATTCAAGATCCTCCAACCGAAAGAATTCCAATAATTTGTACGCAAAAACATACCCAATAGTGAGTATGTTCTGTTTTATTAGACACCAAAACATACTCAATAGTGAGTATGCTTGCAGAATGGCCGTTAAAACAAAAAGCCCTTGCGGGCTTTTTGTTTTTAATTATTGAATCATGTTCAAATTACTTCACATAGAAAGCTTTCATTTCACCGCGAGAAGATTTCACATTATCATGGTTTATTTTAAACAATGAATCTTTTTCACAAATTTCATTAGTCAATTTATCATTGATACTATTAAAGGTTATTTGTACCGGCAATCCGTAAGAAATATTATTCCTTCTCACTGGAATTGCAAATCCGGCAGAACCAGTATTAAAGCAATAAACACCGGATTTTGACGGAACAAAATCAACTGTATATTTACCAGACAACCAACTACCCGATATACAACTTCCAGAAGTCCAAAAAGGAACTCTGCCACCACCAGCTACTACAAAATCATTCACAAAACGCCAGCCTGAGGTATCTAAATGATCCACCCAAAAACCAATTTGAGGTATCATGGTTGTTGAACAACGGTTTCTTTCATTATAGGTTTGATTATTGTCAGTAATCCTGTAGAAGGTATCACCCATAATTCCATCGAAACGATTTGGAATATTCAGAGTAATGTGTACGGTATCTCCAACTTTCAAGGAATCAGAAAAATTTTGCATTTCATAATTCAAACCAACAGAACCTTCTAATTGTACAACTGGAACTGGTTGAATTATACCATCACAACCAATCATCATAATTGGGATGAAAAGTGCCAAACTGATATTTAAGATTATTTTTTTCATAGTTTTATTAATTAAGGTGTAACTCCATTTAAAATTGCAATATCTTGAAAATCAGCAGCATTTCCAAATACATTTACATAGGCCGCTTTATAATCTTGCACATTAATGACATTCGGACCAAACAAATCGTACATATGTTTTATTGTGCGTCCAGAAATTTTATCGACAGACTCAGAATTTGGTAATGCGCTACTGTTTCCGCCATCCATAAGGTCATTGAATATTCCTTTACAAATCCAAGGCTCAGCAAAATATTTTTCAGTTTCGCGCAAAATTGAAAACAAAGTAAAACCGTTATACTGAGCACTTTCAATTCCCCCATTTGCATATTTTCTATTTGCAAAATTTTGACCTAAAAATTCGGCCCAAGCTTCAGTCATTTGAATATAATTGTCATTTTGAACTGGTTGTCCATTTCTCCAAGTACCACAACCATAAAAGTTGGACGTTGTTGGACATTCATTCACCAATTCTTGATTGATAACATTCAACCAATACAAACCACCAACTTTTTGAAAAAAATGTGCATGACTTAATTCATGATAAATTAATTGAGACAATTCACAGGAATATTGGGAATATGAACTTGTTGAATTTTTAGAAGAAATACATAAATCTGGCAATATTCCAAACATAGCATTAAATAAATTAGGATATGTTGAACTTATAGGCGTTGTCATTCCAAAAAACTTAGTCATTACTGCATTCAATAATATTTTAGTAGGACTTAAATGCCCTAATAATGGTGCCCCACTTGTTCTTGTATTTGTATTCCAAAAATCATAAATAACCAAACGTTGGGGACCTATAGGTAAATTTTCAGAGGCAATATATAAATCATGTTCAAAAACACAATTCATTGTATGAGCCCAAAATCTTTGTTGTGTGTGATTTCCTAGATGCATGTTTGTATTGGATAATGAATTTTTCCATACCCAACCATGCGTGTAAATTGAACCGCCTATAAAATTTGCCGTCACGTTTGCTATATTGGCAGCAATATTACTAGAGGTCCAGTTTAATGGTTTGACATTCATGCGCCAATTTTTATAATGCAAACCCAGTGTTGTTCCAACCCAAAAACCAGTATTAATTTTATAATGTCCGTTCATATCAGCATTTGAACTAACCACAAAGCCAAAATCAATTGCCCAAACATTAACACCTTTACTCGCAACAGAACCCAATTGTTCATCAGAATAGGTAATATTACCTTCAGGTTGAGCAGGTCTCGGCCAACTCCAAGCCACCTCTGTAGCAGAATCACCCATCAATGTATAATATCCTGCTTGAATGAGTAGAGCCATTTTTAAAGTATCTTCATTATCATTTGGATGATATAATGAATCTAGAATAGTATATGAAATTGTACTCAATAATGGATGATGAATAGGAACCGTCGTATATAAGTACATATTGTTTTTCAAACTGCAAGCTACGGTTTCATTAAAACCATTTTGATATACTTCAGGTGCATTTAAAGGATAGTTAAATAATTTAATAGCAGAATCCTCAAGATAAGGCATTGAATACTCATCGATAGAACCAGTCTCTATTCGAATCATAATACTTGATTCTTCTTCGTCAATTGGTCGGATTTTTGAGACGCCAAAAGCAGCCCGAGCCTCACGAATATTCTTTAAAGAATAAGGATTAATAATTTTACCATTTGAATTCAGGGGAATACTGCTGTTAGGATTAATACTGACATTCTTACTTTCATTTTCTGTGTTTTTAGGCAAAGTTTCTTTTTTGCATGCCTGAAAACCAATCACACTTATTGCAATAGATGCAATAAAAAGTGTCGTTCGAGTTTTAAATAAATATTTCATCTTTTAATTTTGAAATCCAAACATAAACTAGGTTTCTATGTAAAATATTAATGCACAATTACTTGTACGCCAAAACATACTCATTAGTGAGTATGTTCTAATTTATTAGACACCAAAACATACTCAACAGTGAGTATGTTTCGGAAATTCAGTCTGAATTTAAATTTCAATTCTAAGGATAATCCAATATTTTTGAAGCATGTCAAATCCAAATCAAATTTCAATTGAACAAGGTCAATTATTAATTACAAATTTTCATTCAGACCCAAAATTTGCCGATCAACCAAATGCTATTTCATTCGATAAAAATGTTTTTAATGAACTTTTAAACCAACCAGATGCACAAGCCTTGAACTTCTATTTTGGAAAAAAAAGCAATGGGAGTATTGCCTTGGTGATCATTGCGGTAGATTCGAATAATAACGAAATCTCTTCAAAAATAATGGACTTTGGCCAGCCACATCCACCTGGATACGTAAATAGCAGCCCATTTATTATTTAAAGTGAGATACATATATATTCCCGATTTAATCTATATATCAGTACTAATAGTAACATCTATTATATTTTTTATTCAATACTTTAAATACAAACTATATGATAGAAACTATCTTTTTAACTACTATTTTATTAGTATATTCACAACAATTCTGTTAGAAAACAATTTCATTGTTTCCTATTTCCATTTTAAAATTGCGAATTTCTATTTTTTTTGTATAGCGTTGGCAATATGGCCGGTAATTGTTTTAAAATTAAAACCAATTTATAATCTATTCTTTCTGTTAATATTGACCATAATTTCACAAATGATCATAAAATCTATTGAAATTCAGCCAATTTTCATATCCACAAATATTCTAATTCACTTGGTATTTATTTTAATTAAACAAAAAAAAGATATTTATTTTATTACTGAAAATATTTCATTGTTGATTATTTTTATTTTCAATAATTTCTTTTTTATGTTCCAAAAACATCCTAATCTATGGGATGTTCATAATGCTTTTTCATCTTTTATTAGACCCCTTTGGCTTTCATTGATGTGTAGTTTTTATTTAATGATAATTTTTAGATATGGAAAATTCAAATATTTACTTTAATTCCTTCTTTTTGCTATTTTTACTGGCTTTTGTTACATTTATTTCAATCAATTTTATGATGTTTTATTACAAAAAACAGAAAAAATTGATAACTAACAACAAAGCCAACATTCTAAAATCTATAGAACAAGAGCGCGAAAAAATATCAAATGATTTACACGACGCTTCGAGTAGTTTAATTGCGGAGTTTACTTCTAAACTACTGGAAATAAAAAATACTGAAAATTTAAATTCACAATCGTTAGAAAAAATAAATCACCTGCATAACCGAATCCAAGAATATAACAAGGAGCTCTCACACAACATTGAAGATATTTACCCAAAAGAATTGCTATTGAATAATTGGCTAGAAGCCATTCAAAGTATGTCCTTCAGATTTCAAACCAATTCATGCAAAATTATCTGCGATTTCAATCCCATACCGAATTTTAAAAATGAAATCCAAATTCAGTCGTATCGTGTTATCCAAGAAATCATTACCAATATTGTTAAACACAATAATCCTATATCCATTACAATTCAATGTTACTCCGAAAAAAACCGCATTCATGTATACTTCGTATATCAATTTGAGAAAGCCAATGCATTTAATTTAACATCTTTAGGTAGAGGTACCGCCGTATTGAATAACCGTTTGAAATTTATTAAAGGAGAGTTAGATATCCCTCAAAAAATAAATGAACAAGAATCTTTCTTCACTTATGAAACTGAACTTAAATTTACTTGCAAATAAATGATTGAAAACAAGATTATTGTAATAGTAGATGACCATGGTATTACCCGAAAAGGCATGGTTGAGGTTTTATTAGATACCATCAAAGACATTGACATTGTTGAATTTAACGATGAAGAAAGTGCAATCAACTTTATTCAGAAAAACAATAAAATACACTTGATTATTTCCGATTTGCAATTGTATTTTAATCAAAAATCATTCAATATTCCTCAACTTGCTAAGAAATTAAATCTACCATATATAATTCACACCTCTTTTGAAAACAAAGTATTTATTGAAGAAGCGATTAAAAATAATGCCATGGGTTATATCTGTAAACGAAGTGAAGCAATTCATCTTATTCAAGGAGTAACCAAAGCCCTAAATGGCGAAAAATATACTTGCCCCATTGCCACTGCATCATTATATCGGGAAAATTTAAATTGGGAACCAATTAAATTAAAACTTTCGCCAACTGAAGAAGAAATTCTGCAATTGTATGTGAATGGAATGAATACTGAATCAATTTTAAAAACCCTTAAAATTTCCAGCAGTACGCTTCACACGCACCGCCGCAATATTTTTTCAAAAAACCAATGCAATTTTGAACAAGCCATTGAAAGCTTTCATCTGTGGCATGGGGTAAAAGCAAACAATAAAGAGTAGGTTGTTTTTTGGCTATTCCAAAACATACTCACTTATGAGTATGTTTTGGTGTCTAATAAATCGGAATATACTCACTGTTGAGTATATTTTCATGTATAAATTATTGGAATTCTTTCGTTTGGATGTTTGTTAATTTTGCAAATCAAAATTCTTACATATCCTTGTAAAATGAAAAAGATAATCATTCTAACGACAATTTTATTTACATTTTTAAATGTACAAGGTCAATTAAAAGTGATGAAAAATGGCAGAGTTGCCATTGGTTCAAACAATATTGATTCAAATTACAAAGCTGAGATTTTTGGTAATAGATTTTGTTCTTTGAGTCTGGTAAATAATCACATATCTGATTATGAGTGGAGTATGATTTCAAATGTTAACAGGGGTTTGTCTAAATGCTATATAGTTGGCCTTGATTCAATCCATACATTTTATGTTCTAGGGAAAGGCCAAGTATATTGTAAAGCAGGTTTAATTGCTGATAATTTAATTAAAGCAAATAATGGTGTTGATGTTTTGGGGAATGTGAATATTTCAAATGATCTTTTTGTTGCAAAGAGCATTACATCGAATGGTACTATTAGCAGCTCTGTTAGAGTAGTTCAACCTAATATTTTTTCAAAAATTGGAACTTGGTTATTAAGTGATTCTACTGAAAAATCCGATTTTAAACCAATAACAAATGCCCTTGAGAAATTAACTCAAATTAAAGGATATACCTATAAATATAGCAATCAACAATTAGCTAATGTTGATAGTTCTTTGAATGGGAGATATCTTGGTTTTAAAGCTCAAGAAATAAAGGATATTTTACCTGAAGTTGTTTCGAAGCCAGATTTTGATAGTGTATATTATGTTAATTATGGTCAAATTGCCGCTTTGTTGGTTGAGGGCGTTAAAAGCGTAAATAGAACAGTAGATTCTTTATCAAATAAGATAACAGAATTACAAAATAATTATAGTATTTTAATCAACCAAAATCAAAATTTAAATAATGATTTGATTGAACTAAAAAACAGAATGGATTTTTGTTGCCCGCCTCAATCCAATGAAGGTGCAATAATGGGTAGTTTAAATGTTAAGAATTCCTTTAAAATCCAACCAAATCCCGTTCAAAATGTTGCTGATATTATTTTGCATATTGAAAAGCCAAATTCAAATATTAAAATTTTATTAACTGATTTAAGTGGTAAAATTATTTTAAGTAAAAAATATGAAGGTATAAATAAAAAGAACCAGTTGGATTTTTCAAATTTGTCAAATGGAATTTACCATTGTTCATTAGTCATTGATGACAATATTGTTGAAACAAAATCAATTATACATGAAAAATAGAATTTTATTTGTTGTATTTAGCGGGTTATCCATTTTCAATAGTTTTGGTCAAACACCTTATTTGAATAAGCTTTGGAAGTTAGATAAATTAAGAAGTAATGAATTTGATTTTTGTAAGGGAAAAAAGATGCCATTAGATTCTCAATTAATTTATTTTAATGGTAATCAGAATAATTATGAGACCCCATTACATTGGATTAATAAATATACTATGTATGGTTATACTTTGAAAAATCCAGATCGAAAAAGTTATCAATCACTGCCGGGTGATACAGGAAATTTTGAATTAACAAGTGATGGCACTCTTAAACTTAAAGTTTTAAAGCTTCAAGCTCCGAGAAAAGTGACTTATTATGATGTGAATTGGGCTGATTTTCATTCAAGTAATAGCAACAATATCGATAATTTTCTTATCGACAGCCTGACCAAAGAATTTCAATATTCAGCGACTACTATAGGTTCGAGATATCGTGTATCTGTTCCATTTTACATGGAAATTTCAGTAAAAATGCCTCCTGAAAATCATACTGGAATACAGTTTAATTGTTTTAATTACGGAGATGAGGGTGTTATTAAACCGAATAAAAATCCAAATGTTGATACTTCTGTTTGGAGCGAAGTTGATATGTTTGAGTATTCCGGTACAAGAAAGGTATTTACTCATAATGTTCATCAACAAAATAAAAAGGATATTACATATGTTTTAAGTGATACTTATTTTCCAAATATTGAAAATAAACAATTAAAATTGAAGGATTTAAATTGGGCTTTTCTAGATAAAGTTAATTCTGGCACTCCAATAGACACAAGTCAAAAAAAGAATTTTCATAAGTTTGGAGTTGAAGTAACAAAAAGTTATATTGCATATTATATTGATGATTTACAAACAGATATTATTAATTTCCCTGGAGATTTAATAACAACTAATGGCAACGGTGGATTTATTAAATTTCCAAATTTCAAGTACAATAAAACAAGAATGGGCGATAGTTTAAGTATTGAGTTTGACGCACATGCCGGAACAGGTTTTTTGAAAAATGATACGCCAACTTTGGCAACAAAATTTCCTGTTACATTTGAAATAGATTACGTAAAATACTATAAAATGGATCAAACCAAAATTATTAATAATGATTTAAATGCGACTAACTATGATTTAGGAAATTGGGGAGATTGTTTGTTTAATTCTGTAACTTTGGGTAAGCCATTTTCAATTAATTCAGTTGGATTTGTAAGCAATAACAACGCTCATATTCGTGCTAAAGAATTTATTAAACTTCAAGATGGTTGTACCATAAATTTGGGGGAGGAATTATATATGATGGACACACAAACAAACAATAACTGATGATAATGCGTTTTTTATTATATTTCATTCTGCTGTGCAATTTTGGCTTTACAAAAGTATCAGCCCAAACCGTTTATCCTGAAACATTTCATGGTAATCCGAATTATTTTTTTGGTTATTGGACATTTGAAAAAAATTCAAATAATGAAATATTGGATATTACCAAAAATAAATATTTGGGCAATATTGTAGGGGATTGCCGTTTTCAAAATGGTAGAAAATATAGATTGTACCCTTGTTATGGTTGTGATTCTAGTTGGTTAGATACCACGGGTGAAACGAGAACTTCCTTGTATGTTGAAAATGGTTATTGTACCATAAAGAATTTGCCTTTTGAAACAAAATTACATAATTTCCAAGGTGGATTAACAATGTATTGTTACGTAAATCTTGCAGATTCATCAACTGGAACAATTTTGAGTTTGGGCAATTCTGTTTTGAAAAGTGGATTTCGAATCAACTGTTTGCCTGATACATCGGTGCTTTTTAAATATTTGGTACTGGATTTAATTGAAAATGATTCGGTATTATTTTCGAAAAAGTTTAACATCCTCAAAAATGAATGGGTATTCATTCAATTGGATCTATACAATTCTAATCCAGATCTGCTGAATAACAAAAATCAAAATAGTATGCTAAGAATTGGTACTTATACTGAATTTAAAAATCACACTCGGTATGGATCAGCGTTTTATGTGAAAAAGACGAAAGATATGAAATCCGCTGTTCCAATGAATTTGGGTTGTGTTGGTGAGATTGGAATTGGCAAGGATATTTTTTCAGGCTTAACAGGATCTCACTTTGGAATTGATGATATGGCTATAGATGCTAGTGCCACTCCATGGTATTGGGTTTATGATTACTTAAATGAAACTAAATCGTTGAAAAATAATTTATTTAGTATTTCACCTAATCCTTGTTCCCATGAAATCAAAATAGTTGACCCCAACAATTTGCATTACAAAACACATTATAAAATTATCAGTTCCGACGGTAAAGTTTTTAAGGAAGGTATTTTGTCCGAAATCATAAACGTCAGTGAATTGCCTGGTGGTGTATATTTTTTGCAAATTGAAAATACAATCCAAAAATTCATTAAGGAATAAAAAACAAAAACATACTCACTATTGAGTATGTTTTTGTGTCTAAAATATTAGAATTCTATCATTTATAGGATTTTGAATATTGTGAACTATTATAAGTTCGTAAGAATTATATATCCTTGTAAAATGAAAAAGATATTTATACTACTATTGTTATTTCATGGTTTCAATCATTTAAGGGCTCAAGTTCCAACTTGCTATGTTAAATTTTGGAATCATATTGATTGTGGTTTTAATTTAATAGAAATTGGATTTGATGTAGACACTCTGAATTCAGTATTAAATGGCAAAAATCATTATCATCCATTTTCAGGTAGTGTTCCAAATGGATGTTGGGGTGATCATGCAGATACAACCGTTGCAAGTTATCCTTGTGGATCTTGTGGTGAAGGTGATACCGATATTTTTAATGCTTTTTCATTTCCTTTGACAAGCAAAACATACAAGAGTTTTTCTATTAACTTTGGCACAAGTAGTGTCAGAAAAATGTTTGATTGGAACGATATTATAAATTATAAACAAAATGTAGTTGGATTTTCGATTCCAGAAGACAGAAGACCCCTATTGCTGTACTACAACCATTCCAGCCGCATGTAGTTCATGCAATTGTGGCGTAGGCATGGTCAATTGGGAACAAAAAGAAGTAGCCTTGCTTCCTGCTAGAGGAATTTATTGGGAAAATAATTGTCCGGACAATGAAAACAACTAACTGCAACCTTTTATTCATTTTACGTCATATAAATAATTCACTATGAAAAAACTATTCATTATTTTGGGAATTACCTTGTTTACATCGTTTTTCCAAAATCCACTTTTTGCGCAAAAAGAACTTAAACAACAATGGTATTTGCAATTTAGTGCGACTTTGAAATCTGGCCTATCTAATGCTTTCGAATTACAACATGCAGAAATAGATCCTTTGGGAAACACTTTTATTTCGTTTACCTCTTATTCAACTTTTAAGTTCCTAAACAAAGTAGACACAGGAATAAAATATCACCTAATTAAAATAGACAAACAAGGTAAAGTTGTTTGGAATAAATTATTTAGATGCGGTTTTGAAGTTGGTGGGGGTGGAATTGGTGCTTTAACCTCAGATCGCAAAGGCGGTGTATTTGTGCAACTTGCCATTGGCAATTATATCAAATTTTCGAAAGATTCTACTTTCCGAAAAACAGGTATTTCCGATGCAATAGTTCACTATAAAGAGAACGGTGATTTTGATTTCATGACCCAATTGCCAATTTCTCAAGTTGCAGCCCCTATTGTTTATGGAATGAATGGCAAATTGTATTTCCCAAGAGACAGAGAAACCATGTATATCATTTCAAGCGTCGGAAAAATTGAAAACTCATATTTTCCATACTATTGGGATTATTCCTATCACTACGCAATTAACAAAGATGGACAAGTTGCATCCATTAAAGTATTAGATCCTTATGAAAAATTTACCATTGGAGATTCTACCTATTCCCAAAATACAAACAACTATGGCTATGTTGTGGTTGTGAGAGAAAAAACCGGAGCTATTTTGTGGCACAAATTTTTTAAAGACCGCAAATTTTTGGATATTGATGACAACCATTCCGTTCGTTGGGACAACAACAATAACCTCTATTGTGCACTGAATTTTGGCTCTGCTACTCAGGAATATGCTTCTTACATTCAAGATGGAAAAAAGTCTATCATTTATAAATTTGACCAAAAAGGAAATTTAAAGGGCAGTTTGTTTGACACTGCCCAATATACCAAAAATAATTATAATACCCAGGTTTGGCTTCAAAATGATGGTAGCGGAAACGTATATGCAGATCTGTTTACCTCAAATTATTCTCCTATGAATTATCCCAATATGCATATTGATGACATAAGCAAATATACCCGACTTCATTTTGATACAAATTTTAATATTCAATCGTATAACCAAGTTAGAAATGCACCACGACTCGACAATAGTTTGATGAGTCACAGCAGTATTTTTTGGAAAACCGTAAAATTGGCTCAGAATCCACTACAAACTTATGATTTACCCAATGGGGAAAGCGCTTCGTGCACTTGGGACAATGATTTTTTTGTGATTTTTATGGACACAAATAAGCAAGTGAATTCAACAGGCATTGAAAAATTCGAAAAGAAAACATCTGCTTCATTTACACTTTCTCCAAATCCAAACAGCGCCAAAAACCCAGTAACTATTTCTGCCAATATCGCCATTGATAGAATTATTATTTTTGACGTTACGGGAAAGTTGGTTTACTCTAAGAAAAACCGGTTACCCAATTCAAGCACTTTCACAATACCCACTGTTTTTTTATCTGGAATTTATTTTGTACGCACAGAATTTATTGATGGCCAAAGACAAACTCAAAAGCTGGTTGTAACTGATTAATTTTTATTTCAAGAAATATTTAGATACTATTTATACAAAAAAAACCAAGACAATGTCTTGGTTTTTTTATTTATTCTTCTTTGTAACCCTTACACTCCCTCACCCCAGTTTTTCAATTCCTCTTCGCTCCATAGCTCTGGGAAGAAAATGCGGCGCTGGTATTTGGGGTGCATGTATTTTTGCCAATCGCTGCCACCCGTTGCAGCTGCATTGCCCAAATACTTGCCCGCTGCGTGGTAATGTGCCATTACCCAAGTTACATTCACTGTGTAATCGTAATGACGCATTGCCGCCACTAAGGCAGCATCAGCCTTTACATCTTCTGGCAATTGCTTGAACTTTGTCCATAAATTGGTGGTGTTGTATTCCTCCATTTTGCGTAAAAACGATGTTTTATACTTGCGCTCAAAGTTCACAAGCAAGGTATTCTTTTTGCCCGTTTTATGGTCTTTTCCAGCCGCTTGCCAATACATGTGTTCATAGGCATGCTCATAAGGCGTATTTCTGTCAATGGTTGCCCTAAATCTGAAATCTATCAAATTGATTAATTCGGTAGACGCAATTTCAATCAAACGGTATTGTTCACTTTGAAATCCGCTGGCAGGAGTCAACGTATTTCTAAACTTCATATATTGTTCGCGCTCCATCCCGTCCCCCATAATAGAAAAAGAAGAAGAAAGCATGTCGAAGTAACGGCTAATTCTGCGCAATTTTTCGGTAAAGAAGGCAGCTTCCACCTTTTCGGCATTGCTCACTTGATTGATTTCCCACAAAATCATTTTAAACAACAACTCATTGATTTGGTGATACATAATAAACACCATTTCATCGGGTTGATCGGTTCTCTGAATTTGCAATCCCAACAAAGCCTCCGGCAATATATAATCCCAATAAGTAATTGGATTAGACCACGACAATCCCTCCAAATGAACATCTGGATTTTGATCAATTGCATGGTATTTGGCATCAATTCTGCTTAAAATTTCTTCTCTATCGGCTGACATAGTTTTCAAATTTAGTTTGTATTTGCAAAGAATTGAAGAATTATCAAATCAAATGCAACGAAATGGCGATTTTATTGCAATTTTTTTTGAGGGATGAGGGTTAAACCCAATTACAACACGCGGGTACAGACATTTACGTAAAAAAAATCTTCATAAACAAAAACAGGGAGCCATTAGCTCCCTGTTTGGTATGGAAAATGAAATGTTATTATTTCTTTTTGTATTTTTCTTTGAAGCATTTCACCCACTTCTCAAATTGTTCAGCGGTTAAAATTTCTTTGATAGATTTCAAATAGATTTTCTCACAATCTTTGATTTTGCCAGAAGCAGTTGCACGGGCAATATTGTTTTTAATTTTATCTTTTGCTTTCGCTGCCAATCCTTTTAACAATTCAGCCCTAGTTAGTTCAAGCTTAGTAGCCATTTCTTTCTTTTGAGCGGCAGTGATTGTTCCAGCAGCATACAATTTATTGATAGAATCCATTTGCAGTTTTGTATTTGCAATGATGTTTTCTTTCTGAGTTTTAGCCCAAGCTTTAATTTCCTCATCAATATTTTTTAAGATTTTGCGGTTTGCATCCATGCACTCTTCTTTTGCTTTGTGTGCAGCCACCAATTTCTCTTTTTGCGCTTTTGACAATTTAAAACTTCCACAACAAATTTTATTGATAGAATCTAAATTACCACTTCCATTTGCACCTTCAACAACAGCCAAATTAAAATAGTCTGTTTCTAAAAATGCTGGGTAACTTTCGTATGTCAAATCTGCAGCCATAGAAGCATCGGCCATGGTTGGGTTATCTAAAATTTCACCAAGTGAATCTCCCAATGCAGCAGGTTGCTCAGTTGGCAAAGTGTTATCAATTGGATTCTGAGTAGTTGGAGTTGCATCTTTCTTGCAAGACCAAATTGCAACACTTAACGTAACTGTTAATGCTGCCAATAAAAATATTTTTTTCATAGTTTCTGAGGTTTAAAAGGTTAGACACAAAATCAATACCAAAAGTTACTTCATTGTTAAAAAGATGTCATGTGCATGACATAAAACACTTAAAATCTCAGCAAATACTCAGCGAAATAAGAAATGTCTTCAATTTTGTTGCTTAAATGCGGTGTTACCCTTATCCCTTTCACAATGGGATGATCAATGGCAACGGTGAAAATTTTGTAATCGGCCATGAGTTTGGATGCCAATTGATTGGGTGTGAAATTTTCTTTTTGAATTGTAGCAATGGCTCCTCCAATTGGTCCAAAATATCCGTTATTCCAGGGAGAAATACAGCGTAGTCCGTTTTTCCCATCTACTTGTTTTAGCCAAGTGTATTTTAGGTATTGCAACCTCGCCAATTTTGCTTCAAAGCCAATTGCATTGTGAAACTCTATGGCCGGAATGATTGATTGAATGGTGTGAATAGGACGCGTCCCCTGATGTTCAAACTTGCGAATGTTGTTTTTTGCAACAGCCACATCGCCCATCAAAGGCCAAACAGTTTCAATGTGTTGCTTTTTCATTACCAAATAGCCCAAACCGATTGGGGTGCACAACCATTTGTGCAAACTTCCCCCAATAAAATCAGCGTCTAAACTGCCAATTTTATCGATTACATGCGCCGTGCTATGTGCTGCATCTACCGCCACCAAAATGTTCTTTGCTCGGGCTACTTTGGCAATTGAATTTGTATCAATAACCTGCCCTGTTAGATTGATGGTATGCGTTAAATGAACAAGTTTGGTTTTGTTCGTAAACAAGGAGGTATAAGCGTCGGTTACTTCGGCTGCAGTTTTTGGCAACAACGGCACATTGGCAACTTTAATTACAATGCCAAACCTTGCCGCTGCTTGTTGAAACGCTTCAACCATGCTTCCATAATCTTGATTGCCAATTACAACCTCATCGCCGGGTTTCCAATTCAAACCCATAATTACAATGTTCAAACTTTCAGTTGTATTGCGGGTAATTGCCAATTCTTCTGAGTCAACGCCTAGAAAAATAGCCAAGGCTTTGCGGCTTTTTTCAATTTCATCGAATTGAATGGTGCGCATAAACTCCGAAGTTTGGGTATTGATATTTCGCTCAGCCAGTTGATGAAAGTTCAACGTGGTTTGAGGTTGGTGCGAAAAATAACCATGTTCTAGTTGGGTAAATCCAACAGGCCTATGAAAAAAAGTGGCAACTTTTTTCCAGTAAGTTTCATTATCGGGCAGTTTGTTCCCAGATTTTAAATCTTCCAAACTAAATTTCACTTGTTCATTTTGAGGGACATTGGACGCGTTCAAATCCCCCAAAATCAAAGAACCACTTAATCCTAACAAAGAATTGGAAACAAATGCCTTACGATTCATCATTCACAAATATAAGTGAAAGAATAATTGAATTTTAAAATTGAGGGTGAACGGGTTTATTGTTTAAAATAAGTTCAATGTCGTTCATGATTTCAGGCGTAAGTTTTTGAACCAATTCCCTACTTTTTAAAGTTTCTTTTAATTGAGAAGCTTTTGTAGCGCCCAAAATTACGGTGCTTACATTTTCATTTTTCAAACACCACGCAATGCCCAATTGAGGCAATGAAAAGCCATGATCTGCCGCAAACGTCATTAATTTTTTAACCCTGCTTTCGTTTTGTTCTGTAAACAAACGCTCGGCCAACCAACCCAATTCTTCACGCTTTAAACGCACGTCTTTTTTAGGGGCATCAATGTATTTACCAGTTAAATAACCACTTGCAAGTGGGCTCCAAATGGTGGTTCCCAAACCAACGGTTTTGTAAATTTGACTATATTCTACTTCAACTTTTTCACGGTGAAGCATATTGTATTGCGGTTGTTCCATGGTAGGACCAATTAAATTGTAGCGTTGTGCAACCATGTGGGCTTCCATAATTTCTTGGGCACTCCATTCGCTGGTTCCCCAATACAAAATTTTACCCTGCATAATGAGTTGGTGCATGCTCCAAACGGTTTCTTCAATAGGGGTTTGTTTGTCGGGTCGGTGGCAGAAATACAAATCCAAATAATCTACTTTCAATCTTTTGAGGGCTTGTTCACAAGCTTCAAAAATGTGCTTTCGGTGAAGTCCTCTTTGTGTAGGGACTTTTGCACCTGCACCGAAGTAAACTTTACTTGAAAGGATATAGCTATCGCGCGACCAATTTTTCTTGTGTAAAATGCGCCCCATTACCTTTTCGCTTTCACCGGCGGCATACACCTCGGCATTATCGAAAAAGTTGACACCAGCGTCATAGGCAATGTCCATCAACGTCTCGCTCATATCGTCGCCGATTTGATTTCCGAACGTGATCCAAGAGCCAAAACTGAGCTCACTTATTGGCAAACCTGATTTACCTAATCTTCTGTATTCCATTTCACAAATTTATTAATAAATTTGTACTGTGATTTCAAAGCGCCTATCTATTTTTTTCTTTTTATTTTATGTGGCTACGGTTGTAGGAAATCCATTTTTACCTCTTTTCAACAAACTTTACAAAACCCACCAACTGGTTGAAAGTAAAAAATTTAGCGAAGCTAAGAAATCAATTTTTTTATTAAAATCGAAAAAAGATTCTGCTGAATGTGTTTTGTGGTATGATTTAACCCGAATTTATTTAAGCGAAAACAAGTTTGATTCGGCGTTTATTATTTCCGACAAAGCGTTGTCGGTTGCCATTCAACAATTCCAAAATGATGGCAAAGCGAAGCAAATTTCAAAAAGATATCACCTTACGCTGAACAATTTCGACAGTTTATTTGCGCAACAAGTCGAAAAAGCGTTTTTGAGCAACCGCAGTACGAATCCAGATAAAATTGCAAGAGATGGAATTGGATTGAATCAAAAAGAGATCAATCAGCAATACATGCGACTTTTCAGAACGAAGTTGAATTTCTTTCAAATCAGAGATTCAATTTTGAAAAAGATAGGGGTTTCAAAAACGCAATCGTTTTCACCAAAGAGTAATACATTGTTAACGAATTGTATTTTTCACCTAGAATTGACGCAAGACACATTGAATTTTCACAGTGTAATTCAAACCAATTCTATTGAAGCTTACAAAGAATATTTAAAAGATTATTGGAAAAAAGTAGAATCGTCTACGAATTTAAACTACCAAATTCACCAGTTGAATTTTTTCAAAATCCTGGAAGATTCATTGTACAATTTGGCCTATATCAATACCCTTAAAACGAATACTGAAAATGGATTTTTGCAATTTGCAAAAGAATATCCTAGGGCACCTCAAAAAGACAGTGCGCTGAATCATGCAGAGAGCATTGCCTATTTGGAAGCCAAATCGGTGAATAACGAGGCGCAATACAATTATTATCTTTCAAAATATCCAAAAGCCAAACACAAAGACCAGGTTGAGTATTTATTGCGGTATTTGAATGTGATTCCGGTGCCCTATTTAACCAAAGATTTAAAATATGTGTTTGTAGATTCGGCAAGTTCTGAAACATGGTCAGACAGTTCATACGACTTTGCTTATCCATATGCATCTAAGTATCACAAAAAGTGGTACGACAATGGATCGATGTTGATGCCGGGTTGTGCATTGGTTATGAAGTTAGATGAGTTTGCAACACCTGAATTTTACTATATCGAAAAAGATGGAAGTAGGGTAAATAAGAATAGTTACGACGAAATTATTCAATTTGCTCCCAATATGGCATTTGTTCTGAAAGCAGAACGTTATGGCATTGTGAATTCATTGGGAAATGAAGTTTTACCATGCAAATTCCAACGAATCTATTTTGATACTTCATTGGGGATTGGGGCAGTGTTCAATGGTA
>Ga0222712_10002800_pt1 | contig 19595 bp, 19 predicted proteins | sample C33_657DmetaG_FD_165043 | JGI IMG/M metagenome (GOLD analysis project Ga0222712, IMG submission 165043) | Estuarine water microbial communities from San Francisco Bay, California, United States - C33_657D | ecosystem: Environmental > Aquatic > Marine > Unclassified | place: USA: California... | reverse complement strand
GCGGAAATCCTCGGCGAGGCGGACTTCCGGGCGGTTCGCGACGCCTCGATCGCCCTCTACCGCATGGGCGCCGAGCGCGCGGCCAAGGCGGGCATCCTGCTCGCGGACACGAAATTCGAGTTCGGCCGCGCGGCCGACGGCTCGCTCGTGCTCATCGACGAGGTGCTCACGCCCGACTCCTCGCGCTACTGGCCGGCCGCCACGTGGCAGCCGGGCCGCGGCCAGCCGTCCTACGACAAGCAGTTCGTGCGCGACTGGCTCGAGGCCCAGCCCTGGGACAAGCGACCGCCCGGGCCCCGCCTGCCCGACGAGGTGGTGACGCGCACCCAGGCGCTCTATGCCGAGTGCCTGACCAGGCTGACCGCCTGAGGCGGCTCAGTCGGTCAGGATATCAACCCGGCAGCGCTCGCAGCGGGGGTTGGAGCGGGTCAGCATGAGGTCGCCGCAGAGCGGACAGGTGTCGCCCGACAGGGGTGCCACGGGCGCCTTGGACTCGACAGCCCCGGGTTCCTCGGCCCGGCGCCGCTGACGCAGGGCCTGCCAAGCGACGACGCCGGCCACCATGAGAAAGGTGGCGGCGCCGACGAAGCCATCGGACATGCGTCCATGGCCCTGGGCAAGCGGGTCGCGCCCGGTGACCAGGGTGGCGATGAGAATCCAGATCGCCACGGCGGCCAGGAACCCGGCGAAGAGGAAAACCGTCCTTAGCCAGGAGCGGGAGGTCGCGAGCCGCGCCCCAGGGTAATTCCCGCAGGCGGAGCAGTTCCAGTCCGTCACGCGGGCGACGGGCAGGAGCGGGATGTGGAAAAGATGGAGGAAGACCAGGCTGCGCGTCCCGACGGCCAACCGGGGCGCCTTGCAGACGGTGCACCAGTCGTTGCGCACGGCGGCGCGGCGAGGGAAGAACTTGTAATGGCCGTGCAGGAGCAGCACGCGCGTTCAGAAGCCCTCGGCGAGGCGGTCGCGGACCTCGGCGGCGGCGAGGGTGGCGGGCAGGCCCTTGCGGGGGGAGACCAGGACGGGCCAGTCGAGGGAGTCCTCGGGGACGCGGCCGTGGGAGCCGCGGATGAGCTGCGGGTCGAGGGGCGTGAGGCGGAGGAGGCTGCGGAAGCCGAGCTTCTTGCGGAGGAGGAAGGCGGCGACCTTGAGCCAGGGGAGGCGAAGGGCGGGGTCGACGAGGAGCTCGCAGGGGTCGTAGCCGGGCTTGCGATGGATGTCGACGGTGCGGGCGAAGTCGGGCGCGCGGGCGTCGTCGAGCCAGTAGTTGTAGGCAAACCAGCTGCGCGCGTCGGCGACGAGGAGGAGGTCGCCGGAGCGGCGGTGCCAGAGGCCCTCGGCGCGCTGCTCGGACTCGCCGAGGACGCGCTCGACGCCGGGGAGGGCGGCGAGGGCGGTGCGGACCTCGGGCAGGAGGGCGGGGTCGCGGACGACGACGTGGGCGACCTGATGGTCGCAGACCGCGTAGGCCTTGGAGTGGAAGGTGTCGAGGACCTCGTGGCCGCGCTCGTCCTTGGCGACGAGCCAGCCGCGCTCGCGAAGGAGGCGGTTCGGCAGGGCGGCGCGGTCGACGGCGGTGAGGGCGTACTCGGAGACCAGGGTGACCTCGGCGCCGGCTCGCTCCAGGTCGTCGGCCAGGCGGCCGGCGAGCTTGTCGATCTCAGCCCGGGCGAGGTCGGCCTGGGGCGAGGCGGGGCCGTGGCGCTGGAGGTCGTAGTCGAGATGGGGGAGGTAGACGAGGTGGAGGTCGGGTTTCTCGTGGTGCTCGATCCAGCGGGCGCAGTCGGCGATCCACTGGGAGGAGTCGAGACCGGCGTAGGGGCCCCAGAAGGCGGCGAAGGGAAAGTCCCAGAGGTCCTTCTTGATCCGGCCGGCGAGGTCGGGCGGCCAGCTGGCGATGTCGAGTAGCTTGGCGCCGTCGGCCCGGTAGATGGGCCGGGGAGTGACGGCGAGGTCGACGCCGGAGCCGAGGTTGTACCACCAGAAGGAGTTGGCGACGCGGAGGCCGGGGCGGCGGGCGCGGAGGGTTTCCCAGAGCTTCTCGCCGCCGACGAGGCGGTTGGATTGCTTCCAGAAATGGACCTCGGCGAGGTCGCGATCGGGCCAGCCGTTGCCCACGATGCCGTGGCCGGAGGGGTCGAGGCCCGTGAGATAGGTGGCCTGGGCGGTGCAGGTGACGGCGGGGAAGGCCGGCTTGACGCGGGCCAGCGAGCCGGCGGCGGCGCGGGCGGCGAGGCGCGGCATCCTGCCGCCGGCGAGGTCGCGGGCGGAGAGGCCGACGACGTTCAGGACCGCGCGGCGCATGGGGCGAGGTCGCGCGCGCGGAGCTCGTCGGCGGCGGCGCGCACGCGCTCGGCGGGCATGGCGTGGACCTCGGTGGAGGCGCCGATGGCGGTGGGCAGGACGAGGGTGAGGCGGCCGCCGAGGTGCTCGCGAAACTCCTCGAGTCCGGCGAGGAGGGGCTTGCCGCCGTCGAGATGGAGCTCCTCGGCGTAGGTGCGGAAGCCAAGGGCCGAGAGCAGGGCGAGGACGCGCGCGGCGTCGGCCGGAGCGAGGAGGGCGAGGTCGCGCGCGCAGAGGGTGTCGAGGGCGAGGCCGACGGCGACGGCCTCGCCGTGGGTGAGGCGGTGGTCGGTGAGGGACTCGAGCTTGTGGGCGGCCCAGTGCCCGAGGTCGAGGGGGCGGGCGGAGCCGAGCTCGAAGGGGTCGCCGCCTCCGGCGATGTGGCGGGCGTGCAGCTCGGCGGAGCGCCGGACGGCGCGGCCGAGCGCGGGCAGCTCGCCGGCGGCGAGGGCGGGGGCGTCGGCCTCGAGCGCGGCGAGGAAGGCGGGGTCCTTGAGGAGGGCGACCTTGACCGCCTCGACGAGGCCGTCGCGCCGGCCGCGGAGGTCGAGCGACGCGAGGAGGGCGAGGTCGTTGACGACCGCGGCGGGCACGGCGAAGGCGCCGGTGAAGTTCTTCTTCCCGAAGGTGTTGATGCCGTTCTTGACCCCGACCCCGGCGTCGCCCTGCCCCAGCGTGGTGCTGGGCATGCGGATGACGCGGACGCCGCGGTGGGCGGTGGCGGCGGCGAAGCCGACGGCGTCGAGGAAGGCGCCGCCGCCGATCGCGAGCACGTAGGAGTGGCGGCAGATGCGGTCGGCCTCGATCGCGGCGAGGACGGCCTTGACCACGGAGGTGTCGCGCTTGGCCGCCTCGCCCCCGGTGAGCACGAGCGGGGCGCGGGTCAGGCGAATGCCGCGGGCGGCGGCGTGGCCGGAGATGGCGGCGGCGAGCTCCGGGCGCGCGGCGGCGAGGCCGGAGTCGAGGACGGGAAGGACCTTGGCGTCGGCGACCAGCCCGGCAAGGGTCGGGTTGGCCGGGGCGAACGCGTCCTCGGTGAAGAGGATGCGGTGCCGGTAGGCGACCGAGAAGCTGAGGTCGATCTCGTCCATGCGACGCGTGCCCTAAGTGGAAGGCATCAGACGCCGGAGGGCGAGCGTGGTTCCGAGGAAAAGGAGGAGCATGAGCCCGCCCATCGAGAGGGGGTCGGAGGGCTCGAAGCGGTGGCGGACGGCGACCCAGGCGAGGTAATCGACCAGGCAGAGGCCCGCGATGCGCGCGCCGACCCGCTCGGAGACGTCCCGGAGGCGGCGGCGGGTCCAGCCGATGAACACGACCAGCCCGCAGGCCCAGATGAGGGGCAGCAGGGGCGGGGCGCCCTGGAAGGCGAGGGTGAGCGGCACGGGGAGCGCCGCCAGCGGCGGGGCGACGCGGGCCAGCCCGCCGGGCTCGCCGCCGGTCGCCTCGTGGCGGGCGAGCGCGGAAATGCCGACCGTGTAGAGGAGGAGCGCGACGGCGTGGGCGAGGACGAGGGCGAGGCCGGCCGGCGACGCCGCGGGCGGCGCGTTGCATAGCCAGCCGGCGAGGGGAAGCGCGGCCCGGCAGGCTCCCATGAGCCAGGGCGCGGGGGCGGGCCGGACCTTGTGCCAACGGGTGTAGGCGAGCACGAGCGCGGCGAGGGCGAGGCCGGCCGGGCCGAGCGCGAGCGGGCTGAGCCAAGCCCAGAGGGCGAGGCCGAGGAGCAGGAGGGCGAATCCGGAGAGCCGGACGGCGCGCGGGCCGAGGCGGCCGGAGGGAATGGGCCGCTCGGGACGGTGGGCGCGATCCCAACCGGCGTCGGCGGCGTCGTTGAGGAACATCCCGGCGGTGTAGAGGAGGGAGCCGCCGAGCAGGAGAAGGCCGAGCCGCGGAAGCGCGCCGGCGTCGAGGTTGGCGCCGAAGGCGGCGGCGAGGAGCCAGCCGACGAGGAGGTTGGACCAGACCGTCGGAAGGTTGGCGCCGCGCGTGAGCTCAAGCCAGGCCCGGAGGCGGGTCATGCCGCATTCCACCCGCGGGACCGGAACTCGGCAAGCGTCCACTCGTACTCGCGGACGACCTGGTCGGCGACGGTGGCGGCGCGAAGCGCGGGCGGGAGGACGGCCCAGGTGTAGGTCTCGATCTCGAGCTGGTCGCAGGCGGCGGGGTCGGCCGCGAGCGCGTCGAGGAGGCCGAGGAGCTCGGGCGAGGTGGAGCGGAGGCCGTCGCCGAGGTCGCCGGCGTGGAGGGGGACGTGGAAGTGGGCGCGCGCCTCGCGGACGCGCGCGGGGTCGCGGCGCGCGGCGGCGACGCCCTGCGGGATGTCGGGGTGGCGCTCGACGGAGCCGTCGGCGAGCCGGAGGAAGGTCTGGTGGAGGTAGGTGGGCTCGTCCATGGCCGCGAGCCGGTTGAGCGCGGGAGGCGTCGGCGGGAGGGCGAGCGCGGCCGAGAGGTGGACCTTGAGCACGGGGATGCCCTCGGCGCGGAGCAGGCGGAGCGCGGCGGCGGGGCCCTCGAACTCGACCGCGTGGTGGCAGGCGTCGAGATTGACCCCGATCCAGTCGCGCGCGGCGGGGTCGGCCTCGTAGAGCGCGGCGAGGAAGTCGGCCGCCTCGCGGGCGGTGCCGAGAAGGCAGAGCGGCTCGGGCTCGAGGGCGAGGCGGACGCGGCGGCCGGTGCGGTCGGCGAGGCGGGCGAGCCCCTCGCGGGCGGCGAGGAGGTTGGCGCGCATGGCGGCGTCGGCCGCGGCGTCGCGCGGGAACGCGCCGAAGGTCACGGGGACGGTGCTGACCGTCGGGTCGACGCCCGCGGGGGCGAGCCCGGCCAGGAGCCCGGCCACGCGCAGGGTGTAGTCGAGCCGCCCGCGCTCCCGCCAGTCGGGCCGGTAGGCGCGGTCCTTGACCGCGGTGCCGTGGAAAGGGCCGCGGGGGAAGGCGTTGACGGTGAAGACGTAGGCGTCGTGGCGGTCGAGCCAGGCGCGGAGCCAGGCGAGCTCGGCGGGCTCGGCGGCGAGGGTGTCGGCCGCGGGGCCGGAGAGCCGGAGGCCGAGGGCCCAGGGGCGGCCCGGGGCGACGCGCGCGCGCACCTCCGCGACGGGGCCCTCGAGCGACGCGCGCACCTGGGCCCAGTCCTCGCCCGGGTGCACGTTGGTGCAGTAGGCGAGGTGGGCGCGGGGGCCGACCCTCACGGCGCGGGCGCCGCGGTGTCGGCGACGCGGAAGCCGGGGGCTTGCGAGAGGAAGCGGCGCGGGTTGCCGAAGACGAGGGCGTCGACCGCCGCGGCGGAGTGGCCCCGGCGACGCATCTCGAGGGCGGCGCGGGGAACGGCGAGCGGCTCGCTGTGGCCCCAGTCGCAGGCGCTGTTGAGCCAGAGGCGCTCGGCGGCGTACCGCTCGACCATGTCGATGGCGCGCGCCGGGGTGGCCTTGGATTCCGGATACAGGGTGATGCCGCCCCAGTGGCCGGCGTCGAGGACCATCCGGACGGTGTGCTCCTCGACGTGGTCGACGAGGGCGCGGCCGGGCTTGACGCCGTGGGCGCGGAGGACGTCGAGGATGAGCCGGGTGCCCTTGAGCTTGTCCTCGAGGTGGGGCGTGTGGACGAGGATCAGCCGGTCGCGCTCGACGGCGATCTGGACATGGCGCTCGAGGACGCGGAGCTCGTTGCGGGAGTTCTTGTTGAGCCCGATCTCGCCGATGCCGAGGACATTGGGGCGGTCGAGGAACTCGGGGATGAGCGCGAGCACGTCCTCGGCCAGGGCGAGGTCCTCGGACTCCTTGGGGTTGAGGCAGAGCCAGGAGAAGTGGGGGATGCCGTGGCGCGCGGCGCGGGCGGGCTCGACCTCGGTCAGCTGGCGGAAGTAGTCGCGGAAGCCGTCGGCGGAGCAGCGGTCGAAGCCGGCCCAGAAGGCGGGCTCGCAGATGGCGGCGCAGCCCGCCATGGCCATGGCGCGGTAGTCATCCGTGGTGCGGCTGACCATGTGGGCGTGGGGCTCGATGTAGCGCATGGGTCGCTCAGGCCCCGGGCCAGGAGCCGGTCGCCCCCTTGGTGCCGGCGCTGGGGATGGGATCGGCGGTGGGGTCGCTCCAGGACTCGAGGATGCGCCGGGTCCGCTCCGGCTGGCCGTCGGCGAGGAGGGCGAGGGCGGCCCGGAGGGATCGTAGGCGGTGGTCGTCGGCGCCCTCGGCCCGGTCCATCCGGTCGAGGAACGCGGCGAGGTCGAGGACGCGCGCCCGGGCGTCCATGTAATAGAGGTCGGCCAGGAACTCGCGTCGACGCCAGGGCTCCGGAACGGGGCTCATCCTGGCAAGGGTGCGGGAGAGGGGGGCGGGGTCAACCCGGGCGTCTCACTTCACGCCGAGCTCGGCGGGGGTGTAGGGCTGCTTCTGGCCCTTGGAGGCCTCGCGGGCGGCCTTGACCAAGGCCTCGTCGGCCAGGGCGCCGCCCTTGCCGTAGGTGGCGCGGACGTAGTTGAGGACATCGGCGATCTCGGCGTCCTTGAGGGTGTCGGCGAGCGGGGCCATGACCCCGTTGAAGTCCTGACCCTTGACCTTGATCGGCCCCTGCAGGCCGCGGAGGACGATCTTGGCGAGGATGGCGTTGTCGAGCTGCAGCCACTCCGAGCCATCGAGCGGGGGGAAGACGGGCGCGAGGCCCTGCCCGGTCGGCATATGGCAGGCGACGCAGGACTTCATATAGACGGCCTTGCCGCGCTCGAGGGCCTCGGGCGTGGGCTTGTCCTGGGCCTGGAGGCCGGCGGACAACAGGATGAGGGCGAGGAGAGGCAGGGCGCGCATGGAGGGTGTGTAAACGGAAGGTGAAAGACACCCGGGGCGTTTGGCAAGTTCCATGCTGGCGGGTTGCGATGCGGCCTCGACAGGCGGGCCCAGATGGGTATCAAGGCAGGACCTACCCCCACCCACACATGACTGAAACAACCGTACCCAACGCTAAGCGGCTCCTCTGGGCCGGCTTCATGGCCATCCTCGCCGCCGGCGTCGGCTTCGCCCTCCGCGGCGGCATCTTCGGCACCTGGGCGTCCGAATATGGCTTCACCGGCGCCCAGCTCGGCGCCATCGGCGGCGCCGGCTTCTCCGGGTTCTGCTTCGGGATCATCATCGGCGGCGTGCTGGTCGACAAGTTCGGCTATGGCAAGCTGGTCGCCCTAGCCCTCATCGGCCACGTGGTCTCGGCGCTGGTGACCTTCGGCGCAAGCTCGCCGCAGGACGCCTACAACTACCTGTTCTGGGGCATGTTCATCTTCGCCTACGCCAACGGGACGCTCGAGGCGGTGGCCAACCCCCTGGTCGCCACGATCTTCCCCCAGCAGCGCACCCACTACCTCAACATCCTCCACGCCTCCTGGCCCCTCGGCATGGTCCTTGGCGCCGTCGCCTCGTACATCCTCGGCACCCTGCTCGGCCTGGGCTGGAAGGCCCAGCTGGCCTTCTACCTCGTCCCCACCGCGGCCTACGCGCTCATGTTCATGGGCCAGTCCTTCCCCCGCTCCGAAGCGGCGGAGAAGGGCGCCTCGTTCGCGGACATGTTCAAGGATGTCGGCATCCTGGGCTCGATCGTGGTGTGCGGCCTGATCGTGCTCTTCCTGGGCAACACCCTGCAGCTCTTCGGCATCGCCGCCGGGACCGCCCAGAACATCGGCTATGTGGTCGGCGGCGTCCTCGTCGTCGCGGTCGGCGTCCTGACCCGGTTCTCGCCGGGCTCGATCCTCCTCTTCATCCTCTTCGGCGTGCACGCCATGGTGGGCGCGGTGGAGCTGGGCACGGACGGCTGGATTGAGAACATCACCGGCAACCTGTTCACGCCGACCCAGGGCAAGATCCTCTTCATCTGGACCTCGGCCATCATGTTCGGCCTGCGCTTCTCGGCCCACTTCATCGAGACCAAGCTCGGCCTCTCGCCCCTGGGCATCCTGCTGGCCTCGGCGATCCTCGCGGTGGTCGGCCTGCAGCTGGCGAGCGGCATGGCCTCGTTCGCGGTGGCCTTCGTCGCCCTCGGTATCTACGCGGTGGGCAAGACCTTCTTCTGGCCCACGATGCTGGCGGTGGTCGGCGACCGCTTCCCCCGCTCGGGCGCCGTGGCGATGTCCATCATGGGCGGCATCGGCATGCTGTCCGCCGGCCTGCTCGGCGGCCCCGGCCTCGGCTATGCCAAGGACCGCTTCACCGCGGAGAGCCTCCAGGCCACCGCCCCCGCCGTCTACGAGGCCAACAAGGCCGGACAGACCTCGAAGTTCGTCTTCTTCAGCGACGTGACCGCGGTCGACGGCTCCAAGCTCGAGGCCGCCAAGAAGGCGGAGGCGCCCACCCCCGACCAAAAGGCCCTCGTCGCCGCCTCGATCCAGGGCGACCGCGCCACCCTCAAGGTGGACTCCTACATCCCCCTGACGATGGCGGCGATCTACCTCCTCCTGATGCTCTACTTCCGAAGCATCGGCGGGTATCGCCCCCTCCGAATCGAGGAGCAAGCCTAAGCTCCCGCAATCCGGTTTGCGCTTGCCGCCCGCGAAAGCGGGCGGTTTTTTTGCCTCCTTGGCTGGTCCAACGGAGAGGTGGCAGAGTGGTCGATTGCGGCTGATTCGAAATCAGCTGGTCCCGCAAGGGTCCCGGGGGTTCGAATCCCTCCCTCTCCGCCAGCCAGGTGGGCCCCGGGCCCACAGGTGGGATGTGCCCGGACGCCCAAGGCGAGGCGAGGCAATCCCCGCGGGGATTCGGCGAGGTCGCAGGCTCATCACCGGCTTGCGCGAAACCCGGACCCGGTTAAGGGGTATTAGACGGAGATGATAATCAGCCTCGCCAGCCTTTTGCTTGCTGCGACCGCGGAGCCCCAGTCCGCCAAGGCGGGGCCCGTCGGCGCGGACCTCGAGGCGCTGGTCGCCAACCCGCCCTTCGGCTCGGGCGCGCCGTCGGCCGGAATCGCCGCGGCGGCGCCGGCGGCCAACTTGGAGCTGCGCGGCATGTACCAAGATGGGGGCAAGACCTACTTCAGCCTCTACAACACGGCGACGAAGCAGAGCCGCTGGGTGGCCAAGGACGAGGCCTCCGCGGACCCGGCGCTGCCGGCGTTCCGGTCCTACGACCCGGAAACCGGCACCCTGACCGTGGAGGTCAACGGCAAGCCGTCGCAGGTGGCGATGAAATCCGCGACCGTGGCCAAGTACGAGCCGCCCAAAGAGCCCGCGCCGGCCGCCGAGGCGCCGCGCGGGGGCCCTCCCCTTCCCGAGCCCGGCCCCGACGGCAAGGTGCAGACGCCCTGGGGCAGCTTCACGCCCGAGCAAATCGCCGCCTACCGCGCCGAGCGCGAGAAGCGCTGGCAGGAGCGGATGCAGCAGGTGCAGGCCGAGGGAGGCGACCCCCGCAGGAGCCGAGAGGCCGAGCCCGCCTCCCCCGCGGCCGCAGCCCCCGCGGAGCGAGGCGGACGCGGCGAGCGCAGCGAGCGCGGGGGCCGCCCGCCCCGCTGAGCCTTTCCCTTATGCGCGACCGCACACCCCCCGCCCGAGGCGGCTTCACCCTCATCGAGATCCTGATCGCGCTGGCGATCGTCGGCCTGCTGGTCGGCGTCGTCGCCACGCGGATGGATGGCATCTTCGGCCGCTCGCAGGAGCAGGTGGCGGAGATCTTCGTCAACGAGTCGATGAAGACCTCGCTGATGCGCTACCGCATGGACACGGGCGACTACCCCGCGACCGAGGAAGGGTTGGCGGCGCTCGCGACGGCGCCCGAGGCGCGGGCCGAGCGGTGGCGCGGACCCTACATCGAGACCAAGGGAGGCAAGCTGCCGACGGACCCGTGGGGCGAGACCTACCAATACCGCTATCCCGGCACCCGCAACGCCGCGGGCTACGACCTCTTCTCCAAGGGCAAGGACCGGACTCCCGACACCGCCGACGACATCGGCAACTGGTGACCGCGCAAGGGCAGCGAACCGGGCGCGGCGGCTTCACGCTGCTGGAGGTCCTGCTCGCGCTCGGCCTGGCCACGCTCGTGGCGGGACTCTGGGTGGCGGGCGCGGCGGGGGTGCTCCGCTCGGGCCAGGCGAGCGACCCGGAGGACGCGCTGCTCGCGCTGTTGCAGCGGACCCGGCGCGAGGCGGTGACGCGGGGGCGCCCGGTCGACCTGATCCCGCTGGACGACGACCGGACGTTCACCTGGGGGCCGGGGCCGGACGAGACCGCCGTGCTGCCGGAGATCGCCGAGGTGCGGGTCCGCCTGGTCGAGCCCGACGGCTCAGGCCTCGCCTTGCTCGGGGGCGTCCCCGAGGCACGGCCGCTGGCGCGCTATCGGATCCATCCCGACGGCACGGGCGACCCGGCGCGGCTTGAAATCCAGCGCAACGGGCGCGTGCGCATGGTGGACCTCGACCCCCTGACCTGCTCCCCCTTGCCGGGGGCAACCGACCAATGAGGCGGGGGATGTCGCTCATCGAAGTGCTGGTGGCGGTGGCCATCTTCGCCCTCGCGGCCGTGGGATTGTCGGCGGCCTACGGCAACATCCTGCTGGCGAGGGCGGCGATGCTTCGGCTCGAGGCGGATGACGAGGCGATGCGGCTGGCCCGCGCGGCGGTGCTGGCGCCCGACGCCCTCTCGAACCGGCAGGTGCGGGCGGCGGGCGAGCGCCTGGCCGGGCGGGTCACCCTGAGCGACGCCTCCCTGGCCGAGTGGGAGGCGGAGCTCGCGCCCGCCGACCTCGATGCGCTCTTCCTCGTCAGGCTCACGGTTCGGCGCGAGGGCGAGGCCGACGGCGCGGCGCAATCCTTCCACCTTTACCGCCCAGGCTGGTCGGCGACGGCGGACCGCCAGGCGCGGCTGAGGCTGGCGACGGAGAAGCTGCGGGCGGAGCGCGGGTTCGAGGGCACGTCGGCGGCGGCCGTCGCCCCGGCGGGAGGAACGCGACCGACGACCCGGCCGGGCCCGCCTCGCGGCGGCATCGACAACGGGGGCGCAGGCAACGGAAGACCGGGACCGGGAGGCGCCGAGGCGCCGAGGCCCCCCTCGCGGGAAGGGGGCCGCCCCCGATGAGCGCCCGGGCGCGGAGGGGCTTCACGCTCCTCGAGATGCTGCTGTCGCTCGCCATCCTGGCCGGGCTGATGGTGGCGATGAGCACCTTCCTGTTCGGCATCGCCGGCGGATGGGGAGAGGGCGGCGAGACGCGCCTCTTCGACCAGCACCGCCGCGCGCTGGCGCGCCAGCTGCGCGAGGCCGCGGAGGCCGCGGCGTCGAGGCCGGGCGGCGCCCGCTGGACAATCAAGGAGGCCGAATGGTCCGGCATGCCCGATGCGCCGCGGCTCTCGTGGTCCGCGCCGGACCTGGGCCGGCTGGCGCGCTGGCCAGGCGAGCCGCTCCCGGATGTGGACCTCGCCCTCGATGTCGACGCGCAGCGCGGCCTGGTCCTGGGCTGGCGCTCCCGGCTGGAGACCGAGACGGAGGAGGGGCGGTGGCACGAGGCCGTGCTGTCGCCCTTCGTGAAGGGCATCTCGTACGCGTACGTCGCGGCCGACGGCCGCTGGGAGGTCTCCGAGACGCCGCTGGAGGAAACCCCGCCGCGCACCGGCTGGCGCCAGCCCGACCACATCCGCCTGAGGATGGAGCACGGCAAGGCCAAGGGCGAGATCCGGCTGCCGCTCGGAGGCCCCCGGGAGGGAGCGACCCCGCCATGAGGCGCCGCGGAAGCGCCATCCTGGCGGTGCTCATCATGGTCGCGCTGGCCGGGGGCCTGCTCGCGGTGCTGATGGAGGCGAGCTCGCTCGAGCTCGCGCTGGGCGCCCAGGAGGCGGATCGCACGCGGCTCCGGGCCGAGGCTTGGTCGGAGCTGGAGCTGGCGTTGGCGGTCATCGGCGAGGTCCGCGCCGTCGACCGCGACCGGTTGCATGCGCCCGAGCAGGGGTGGGGCGACCCAAGGGCCTATCTCGGCGAGCCGGCCCGGCCGGGGCTGGAGGTGAGCTACGAGTTCACGGTGGAGAACGGCAAGCTGCCCCTGCCCGCCCTGAGCGAGCGGGAGCTGACGGATCTCCTCCGAGCGCTGGGGCAGGACGACGCGGCGGCGGCGAACCTGGCGGACGCCCTGCTCGGCTGGATGAAGCCGGGCCGGGAGGCCGAGGACGACCGGGCCGACGACCAGGCCTACGACCAGGCCGTGATTCCCTACCGCTCGCCGGGGCGGAGCCTTCGCTCGTTCGAGGAGCTGCGGGCGATCGGCGTGGCCAGGGAGGCCTTCTTCGACGAGCTGGGCCGCCCCACGGCGCTGCTCGAGGGGTTCCAGCGCTGCGTCTCGCTGCACGACTTCCCCGCGGTCAGCGTCAACTTCGCCGAGCCCGAGGCGCTGCAGGCGGTGGGCTTCTCCTCCCAGGGAATCGCCCGCGCGCGGGCCCATCGCGCCGACCCGTCGACGCGGGCCTCCGGGATGGCTCCCTATTTCCGGAGCCGCGAGGAATGCCTGGCGGCGCTGGGCGGGGGGAACGCCGCGCGGGCAACCTCCCTGGTCTACCTCCTGCGCGTCCGCGTGACGGTGCGCGAGGGCCAGGGAAGCTGCACGGTGGGCGCGCTGGTCGCCCTGGACAACGCGGTGCGCTTCCCCGCGGCGGTCCCGGAGGCCGACATCGAGGCGGCGCCGGCCGCGGCTCGCGCGGATGCCCCGTCCCGGGCGGCGGCCCTGTCGCCCTTTCCCATCCTGGAATGGGAGGAAACCGGGGCTCGCCCGCGCGTGTCGGAGATTGCGCCCGCGACGGTGGTTAGGGTCAAATCGGGCGAGGGCATCCCGCCCTATCCCGCCCTCGAGAGCCCGCCCGCCGACCTCACCCCCTCGCTCACGCCCGCCCGACCGACCGGCCGCCGATGATCCGCCTGCTCCGCCAATGGCTCCCGAAGCCGAAGCCCATCCCGGCCACGCTGCTGCCCGCCGACCGCTTCGTGATCGCGCGCTTCGAGCCGGTGGCGGGCGCCGAGGCGCGCGCGCAGGCCTCGCTCGCCCTCGAGGGCGCGTCCCCCTTCCCGCCGTCGCAGCTGCTCCAGGGCCTTGTCCGGTCGGCCAACGGCGCCGAGGGGCTCGCCTATGCGGCCCATCGGCGCGCCTTCGGGGGCGAGGCCGCCGGCTGGCCCGCCGAGTCGCCCGTGGTGCCGGAATTCCTCGCGCTGCTCGGGGAAAAGCCGCCGGGGGACGGCGTGGTCATCCATGGCGACGGCCGCCGCTCGCTCGCCCTCGCCTGGCGCGCGGGCGAGTCCCTTCCCGCCGCGCTGGTTGTCCTGCCCGTGGATGACGGCGCCGCGGCCGAGGCGGCGGCGGAGGCGGCCGAGGCGGCCGGGTTGCCCGCGGGCGCGCCGGTGACGGAGGTGGGCGGGGCGCTCGAGGGCGTCCGGACGGAGGCCGGCCTCGAGCTTCGCCGAGCGGGCGGAGCCCCTTGCCTCATCGCGGCGCGGCGGGTGGACGACCTCGACGTGCGCGACCCCGCCTTCCTCGAGGGCCGCCAGCGCCAGGAGCGCTGGGACCTCCGGACCTGGCGCGCCGCGCAGGTCGCCGCGCTCGGCCTGCTCCTCGCGGGCCTGGCCGACCTGGCCGGGCTGTGGCTCGGGGCAGACGCCGACCAGGTTCGCGCGCAGGTCGCGGCGGACACCGCGCGCGTGCGCGAGCTCGAGGGCCTCAACGCGATCGCGGGCAAGGTGGAGGACCTCGGGCGCAACCGCCCCCTGCCCTTCGAGATGCTCGCCCTCGCGAATGTCCATCGGCCGGCCGGGGTGACCTTCACCGCCGTGGCCCACAAGGCGGGCCCGTCGCTCGAGATCGAGGCCCGGACGGCGAGCGCCGCGGAGGTCGGCGCCTTCGAGCAGGCGCTCGCCGCCGACGCCGCCGTGGCGAAGGCCGAGATGAGGTCCATCCAAGGCAGGGAGGGCGTGACGTCCTTCTCGCTCGCCGTCACGTTCAAGCCGGAGGCCCTCCGCAAGGCGGCGGCGCAAGCCCCGTGAGGCACCTGTTCCTCCGTCGCCCTCGCGCCGAGCGGGTGCTCGCCGCGGCGGCCCTGCTGATCGGCGCGCTGGCCTGGGCCGACGCCGCCGCCCGCCGCGCGGCCAGCTCGTGGGACGGTCACCGGGCGGCCCGGGAGGAACGCGCGCTGCAGGTGGAATGGCTGGCGCGCGCCCCCGCCATCGAGGCCGCGGCGGCCAAGGCCAAGGAAGGGCTGGAGGCGGGCAAGGGCGTCGACGCCGCCCAGCTGGTGGCGGTCGCCTCCGAGCTGGCGGCCGAGGCGGGCCTGGGGGTCAACACCGACCCGCCGAAGACGCAGCGCTCGGGGCCCTTCACCCTGCACACCGTGCAGCTGAGCGCGCGGCGCACCGACCTGGCGGCCCTGGTCCGCTTCTATCGCCTGGTCAAGCCGCGGGCCCCTTACCTGACCCTGGGCGGCCTGAGCATCCAGGCCGAGCGCAGCGGCAACGGCGCGGTCAGCGCCCGCATCCAGCTGACCTCGGTCGAGCTGGCGCCTTGAGCGCGCTCAAAGCCGGAAGCCGACGGAGAAGACCGCGCTGACAATGGCGAAGGCGATCAGCCCGACGAGGGCGAAGGCGGCGACGAGGACGACGGTCGAGAAGGTGTTGGCGAGGGCGCCGAGCCAGCGGTCGAGCTGGGCGCGGTAGGACCGCGCGACGTCGCGCAGGCCCGGGGCGAGGTTGCCGGTCTGCTCGGCGACCGTGATGCGGTCGAGCAGCAGCGAGGGGAAGACCCCGGTGCGGCCGAGGGCGCGGGCGAGCCCCTCGCCCTCGAGCACGCGGTCGGTGGCGGCGCGCAGCCGCGCGCGGATGGCGCGGTTGGGGGCGGACTTCTCGGCCATGCGCAGCGCCTGGGCGGTGGTGACGCCGTTCTCGAGGAGCGAGGCGAGGGTCTCGCAGAAGTTGAGGACGGCGATGCGGGTGGCGAGGGTGCCGAGCAGGGGAACCCGGAGCAGGGCGGCGTCGGTCGCGGCGCGGCCGGCCTCGGTGCGGCGCCGGCGGCGAAGCCAGGCCCAGCCGACGGCCGCGGCGACCAGCGCGGCGGGGAAGCCGGCCACGGCGAGCTCGGCGAGCGCGACGAGGATGCGGGCGGACAGGGGAAGCTCGCCGCCGAGCGAGTCGAGCAGCGGGCGGAGGCGCGGCAGGAGGAAGAGGACGAAGAAGGCGACGACCCCGGCGGCCACGATGCAGATCACCAGGGGGTAGATCATCGCGCGCACGAGGCGCTGGCGGAACTCGGCCTGCTCGGTGAAGTGCCGGATAAGCCGGCCGAGAACGCCCTGGAGGCTGCCCGTGGCCTCGCCCGCGGCCACGAGGTGGACGGTGTGGCTGTCGAAGACGGCGGGCAGGGTGGCGAGGGCGGAGGAGAGGCTCTGGCCCTCGCCGAGCCGGGCCCAGACATGGGCGCAAAGCGCGCGCAGCGGGCCGGTCCGGAGGCGCTGCGAGAGGAGGCGGACGGCCTCGCCGGCGGAGAGGCCGCCGCGCACGAGGTCGTCGAGCGACTCGAGGAAGGGGAGCCGCAGCGAGGCGTCGGGGGCGGGCTCGCCGTCGCGCGCCTTGGCGGCCTCGGCGCCGCCGGCCTCGCGAAGGTCGGCCACGCGGAGGCCGCGGGCGCGCAGCGCGGCGAGGGCCTCGCGGCGGCCGGCGGCCTCGAGAGTGCCGGACTCGGGCGCCCCCTCCGCCGTGCGCGCGCTGTAGGCGAAGGCGGGCATGGTCAGTCGGCGGCGGCGACGTTGCGCACAAGCTCCTGGAGCGTGGTGCGCCCCTGCAGGACCTTCTCCCAGCCGGCCCGGGCGAGCGGGCGCATGCCGCCGGCGAGGGCGAGCGAGGTCAGCTCGCGGTTGCTGGCGCGGCCGACGATGCGGTCGTGGAGGGCCTTGGGGAAGAAGAGCTCGAAGATGCCGACCCGCCCGCTGTAGCCCGTGCCGCGGCACTGCCGGCAGCCCACGGGCTCGCGCAGGACGGCCACCCCGTCGAGGACGGCGAGGGGCAGGCCGAGGGCCTCGAGCGCGGGCGCGGCGCGGGCGCGGTCGACGGGGACGGGTCGGGCGCACTCGGGGCAGAGCTGGCGGAGGAGGCGCTGGGCGATGACGAGCTCGACGGCGGAGGCGACGAGGAAGGGCTCCACGCCCATGTCGACGAGGCGGGTGATGGCGCCGGGCGCGTCGTTGGTGTGGAGGGTGGAGAAGACGAGGTGGCCGGTGAGCGACGCGCGGATGGCGATCTCGGCGGTCTCCAGGTCGCGGATCTCGCCGACCATGATGACGTCGGGGTCCTGGCGCAGGGTGCTGCGGAGGGCGCTGGCGAAGGTGAGGCCGATCTCGGGCTTGATCTGGACCTGGTTGGCGCCGGGAACCTCGTACTCGACGGGATCCTCGATGGTGACGAGGCGGAGGTCGGGCGAGTTGATCTCGCGCAGGAAGGCGTTGAGGGTGGTCGACTTGCCGGAGCCGGTGGGGCCGGTGACGAGGACGATGCCGTGCGGGTAGGCGAGGACGCGGCGGACGGCGGCCTGCTCGTCGGGCCCCATGCCGACGCGGCCCATGTCGTACGCCTCCTTGCGCTGGTTGAGCAGGCGCAGGGAGATGGACTCCGCGTGGAGGGTGGGCATGGTGGAGACGCGGATGTCGAGCGAGTTGCGGCCGTCGCGGAACTGGATGCGGCCGTCCTGGGGCAGGCGGCGCTCGGAGATGTTGAGGCGCGCCATGATCTTGAGGCGCGAGAGGATGGCGTCCTGGAAGCGGGCGAGGTTCTCGGGGAGCGGGACGGGCACGAGCATGCCGTCGATGCGGAAGCGGATGGCGAGGGCGCCCTCCTGGGGCTCGAAGTGGACGTCGGTCGCGCGCTCGGCCACGGCCTGGGTGAGGACGTCGGTGACGAAGCGGACGACGGCCGCGTCGGCGTCGGCCTCGGTGTCGGCCGGCGCGGCCTCGGCGGCGGGCAGGTCGTCGGCCTCGTCCTCGCCGAGGCTGCCCGAGCCGACGCCGTAGTTCTCGCGGATGAGCTGGCCGACGCGGTCGGCCGAGGCCAGGTGCCAGCGGGGGCGGCGGCGCGAGAAGGTGGCGGCCCAGGCCTGGGTCTCGGCGTCGGGCGGCCAGGGGCTGGCCAGGTCGAGCCGCCCGGCGACGGCGCCGGGAAGCAGGACGGGCGCGGCCTGGGCGGCGGCGGCGAGGCGCGCCGGAAGGAGGCGCACGCCCTCCGGATCGATGGCGGGCTCGGGCAGGACGGGGAGGCCGGTGGCCTCGGCGAGGAAGGCGAGGGCGGCGTCCTCGTCGGCTGACAGCGCGTGCGCGAGGCTCTTCAGGCGCGCCTCCGGAGGCAGGCCGGCGAGGGCGGCGGCGGCGGCGGACCCGAGCCGGGCCTCGAGCGCCGCCTGGAGCTGGGCTCGCGCGGTGACGGTCATGTCACTTGGCCTCGGGGCCGGCGGCGGGGGCGGCCTCTCCGGGCCGTCGGTCGAGGATGGCCCGGGCGGGCTCGCGCTGGACGGAGTCGTCGAGGCGGCGGAGGGCGTCGGCGTTGTCGGCGGGCGTTCCGGCGAGGACGTAGGGGCGGAGGAAGATGAGGAGCTCGGTCTTGGTGTCCTCGGTGCGGGAGCCGCCGAGGAGGTCGCCGATGAGGGGGATGCCGCCGAGGCGGGAGGTGGTCTCGGTCTGCTGGCTGCGCTGGAGTCCGCCGAGGACGATGATCTCGCCGGAGCGCGCGCTGACGAAGGACTGGGTCTCGCGCCGCCCGATGCGCGGCTGCTCGTTGCCGTCGAGCTGGACGACGCCGAGGATGTCCTCGACCTTCTGGGATACCTGGAGCTGGACGGCGCCGTCCTGGCCGATGAGGGGGAGGACCTTGAGCTCGATCCCGATGTCCCGCTGGGAGACGGAGGATGAGGTGGAGAGGTTGCCGCCCGTCGGCGTGGTGGTGGTGCCGGTGACGACGGGGCGGGACTCGCCGACGAAGATGGTGGCCTCCTTGTTGTGGGTGGTGGTGATGGAGGGGTTGGAGAGGATGTTGGTGTCGCCCTTGCGCGGCGTGGCGGTGAGCCCGATGGCGGCGGAAAGGTCGGTGCTCCCGCCGGAGAGGACGGCGCCGTTGGTCACGGTGAACGAGGGGCCTCCCGCGGAGAAGCCGGTGAGCTTGCTCCCGGTGACGGTCAGCCCGAGCTGGTCGATCCCAGTCGAGGCGCTGTCGCTGAGGGTGACCTCGGCGATGACCACCTCGATGCGGACCTGGGCCAGGACGACGTCGATCTGCCCCACCAGGGCCTTGAGCAGGCGGAGGTCGTCGCCCGTCCCGGAGACGACGAGGGAGTTGCTGCGGGTGTCGGCCACCACCGTGACGCCCTGGCTGAATTCCTCGGCCCCGGCCTGGGCCGCGGCGGCCGCGGCGGGCTGGCCGCCGGCGGGGGCGGCCGCGGCGGCGGGCGCGGCCGCGGGGGCGGCGGGGCGCGCCGCCCCGCCGTTGCGGCTGCCGGCGGCGCGGGTGGCGGCGCTGTTCTGCCCGGTGATCAGCTGGGCGAGGAGCGTCGCGACATCCGGGGCGTTGGCGTGGCGCAGCGGGAGGACCTCGGTGCGGGTCGTGGGGTTGGACTTCACGTCGAGCTGGGCGACCAGCTGGTCGAACATCGCGTGCTGGCGGGGCTCGCCGACGACGATCAGGCGGTTGGTGCGCTCGTCGATGCTGATGGAGGTGCCGGTGGACAGGCGGCCCAGGAGGGGGCCGGCGAAGAGCTTGCGCAGGAGGGCCTCGAGGGACGTCGCGCTGGCGTGCTGGAGCTCGTAGGTCTTGGCGGCCACGCCGAGCTTGGGCTGGTCGAGGTCGAGCAGGATGGCCTCGATGCGGCGGAGGTTCGCCACGGAATCGGTGACCAGGAGGGTGTTGGTGCGGGCGAAGACGACCGGGGGCGAGGCGAGGGTCCCGTTGAGCATCGGCGCGATGAGCTTCGCGGCGTCGTCGGCCGAGGTGGACTGGAGATGGAAGAGCTTGGCGACAACCCTGCCGCTCGGGGGGAGCGCGGCGACAGGGCCCTCGATGAGCTGGGGCGCCTCGGCCCGGGCGACGGTGTTGGGAACGACCTTGAGGAAGCGCTCCCCCTGGGGGATGACGGCGACGCCGTTGAGGCTCAGGATGGTCTCAATCGCCTGCAGGGCCTCGTCGCGCGTGGCGCCTTCCGGAAGGGTGAGGTTGTAAGTGGCGGCCGGCAGGGCCTGGGGGCGGAGGACGGTCTTGCCGGTCCAGCGCTGCAGGAGCTCAAGGACCTGGGGCAAGGTCTCGTCGCGCAG
>Ga0222712_10002798_pt1 | contig 19598 bp, 38 predicted proteins | sample C33_657DmetaG_FD_165043 | JGI IMG/M metagenome (GOLD analysis project Ga0222712, IMG submission 165043) | Estuarine water microbial communities from San Francisco Bay, California, United States - C33_657D | ecosystem: Environmental > Aquatic > Marine > Unclassified | place: USA: California... | reverse complement strand
AAAGAACTTTATGAAGAGTGCACTCAAATAGTAGAAGCTATAAACCAATTAAAAGAAAAAACAGATGGCATTAAAAATCCCGACACACCAAGCCGAAAAGGTAAGAAAAAAGAGACCAAATAGGCACTCAAAAAAGAAATCAAGTAAGCTTAAAACAAGCAAAAATTATAAAAAGCCTTATAAAGGACAAGGTAAATAATTAAATCAATATAAAGTTATGAGTAAAAATTCACCAATCCAAAATTATGAATGCGCTAAAGCATTTGCTCAGGTTATGGAAACAGCTCGAAAAAAACAGCAATCCCGACAACCTAAACAATCACCTCAACAGTTTAAAAAACACCATCCTGCTCTAAAATATAATGGAGAGTAAAGTATTATCATACTTTTATGAAATTCCTGATGAGTTATTGGTGTTGATGGTTGAACATAATTGGGGAAAAATGGAGGAATTATGTATGTTCCTATCATTAGATATTGAAATGGCTAGACAAGAGAGGTTAAAAAATTAACCTCCTTGTTTGGCTTCCCAGAATCCTGATGTTATATTTAGGATATGGAAAAAAAGATATATAAAGTTAAGAGTCATTGGCACCCAATGATAGCTAATTTTCCTGATAAATCATATATTCTTCCAATGTATTTGGAGGTACCACCAGGTACTACTTTAGATCAAGTAGAATGGGAAAAAACATACCCCACATCTAAACCTGATCCCAATATTATTAAGGTAGATAGTTCATCAGGTCAAGGTAAATATCAAATCCAAAAAATAGGTAACAAGTATAAATGTAGTTGTCCTGGGTATTGGAGAAGTAAGGATCGTATTTGTAAACACATTAAGCAATTAATAAATTAAGGTTATGAAGAAACAAATCAAATTAAAGGATTTTTTAGCTGACTTTAAAGAAGATGAATTGATGAACCTCAATCATTTAAATTTAAATGATGAGTTAAAAGATAAATATCTTAAATTACTAAATGAATTCTGCAATCAAGAAGTAGAAGATAGAGAAATTGTATTAGAAGACCTAGATAAAGATAATGGAATTTTATACAAACTGATGTGTGATTGGTTTGGAAATGAATTTATTGTTGAGAACGATTTAGGGTTGGTTTGGTTTGAATACAGTTTAGAAGATTTGTTTAGAGATAGTTTTGGAATATATGATAATGATTTTGGGGTAAGTTATGGTTTATTTGAAGTAGATGATATTAATAATAAACTATATGGAGAAGGTTGGGACTATTAAGAATAATAATTAAACAATAAATAAATTAAGGTTATGAAAAAAGTAGGAAAAATTACAAACAATTGGAAAAAAGCACTTCAACAAATTCGTTCAAATCAATTCAATGATGCTATTGAAACACTAGATGAGTGTCTAATGATTTTAGCTATTGCTACTGAGGATAATGTTGAGGAATTGGATGGTGTGAGTATGGACTTATGGAAAACACGAGTATGGGTTAAACTAGAAGACTTAGACGCAGTACCAGCTTATGACCAATACATCTAAAAAGAAACTTGTAATTGAAGACCCAGATATAAAACCATTTATTGTTTACAATGAATATTTACAGGTTTGGGTTGGATTAAAAAATGGAGGTAGAGAAGCAGTATTCTCAGATGAATACGATGATGCAAAGCCACTTCATTATGATCAACAGTTTAGAACTCTGCAGCGTATAGCTGAATGTAAATTAGAAAAAGAATACATATGAAATTATTAATAGGAATAGGGATTGGAGTGTTAGCTCAATTATTAACATTCATTCAACTTCAAGGTAGATGGAAATTTTCTTGGATGAAAGATCATCCCCATATGGTTGTTTGGTTAGGTATCCCTATATCCTACTTATTTATGTATTCAGTCCAATGTATGGTAGAACATTTTGGAGGACAACTTTGGCCTTCTAGACTAATAGGTTTTGCTATTGGAACTATTATTTTTACATTTATGTCAATAAATTGGTTTGATGAACCTATTAGTATGAAAACAGGTATCTGTTTAGTGTTAAGTATTTGTATTTTATGTGTTCAATTATTTATGAAATAACATGGCTGAAAAAACAGGCAACACAGTAAAATTAATTTATGATTTTCCTACTCAATTAAGTACTGAGGTATTTAGTGATGGTGATTGGTATCGAGTCACATGTCGTTGTTTTAGGAGTTTTAATGGACCTAGACGTATTATGAAATTTGATAAGAATGATAAAGCATATTATGAGGAATATAAGGGTCCTGTTTTCTTATTTGAGACTAATATCAAATTAAAAGATATGTCTAAAAAAGGATATGTTTACCCTCATGAAGTGAGACCTAAGACAATATTAAGACCATTTGAGAATAGTTATTTGAGTGATCCAAGAGTGAAAAAATCTTTAGATATTTATGAAATATAAACCAATTATCAATATGAATCCTGTAGGTACAACTTTAGAATATATTCTAAGAGAGGCGATTCATGATAACAAAATGGAGTTGATCCAACCATCTAAAGAGTATACAAATCTTGAAATAGCTTATATTAAAGGATATATTCAAAGTCTAGAAGACATACTTAGGGAAGTAATTCTCCTTGATAAAGAAGATTTAAATTCTATTTATTCTATCTGCTTAAATTAGTATATACTACCATATGTATATACAAAAAGCAGATGGGAGACTTATTAACTTTACATGTTGCTAAAATATCTAAAATTATTAAGTCTTGCAAAACAAAAGACCAGTTATTTGTCGCTAAAAATGTTATAAATAACTTTGTCATATATTGGAGTTTTAAACCAATAAACCCTATAGTTTTTAACAAACATTTAATCTACTTATCAGTGTTGTATAACTCTAAAAAAATTAGTTTAAGATATGAGCAATGAGGAACGTATCGAAGACATTTGCTATCATGCTTATCATAGGGGAGACTATGATCAGTTGATAGAGTTAGTTATTGAGAGTGAAAAGAAAAATCCTCACAAACGAAGGATTGAACACTTTGAATATGCTAATTTCAAACTAAAAACTAGTTATATGTTAAAGTAAGTTTGGCTTCCTAAAGTTTTGATATTATATTTAGATATAATTAAAACACATGGAAAAGAATAACACATACAATGGATTATCAGAGCGACATGTCGCTCAGATTATCAGAAGAAAAATGATTCAAAAAGTTAAACCTTCAGGTAAGGCTTATAAAAGAGAGAAATTTAGGTTTATAGGTGAATGAAAAGGTTATATTTTTATAATGATAATGTTTATGTTATATTAAGAACTATCCCTGTTAGTAACTTCTATAAAAAAGAAGAACTAAATAGAGAGTTTCTTAATAGATGGAAAGAGTATTTAGGGGCGGAACATATATTAAAAACTGATACTCATTTCTTGTTTTGTGAAATAGTTCCTGAACCTGAATGGAGTGAAATAACAGAAGAATTAATAGTTACAGATGAAGAACAGTTACAACCCGAACAACAAGATATTTAGAACAATTGTTTTAAGTGGTGAAATAGATGAGTCATCTGTTAAGGATGCTATTCAAACTATCTCATTTATAAATGAAATTGATAATGGTAAAGATGAAGTTGAACCTATAAAACTAATTGTTAATAGTTTAGGTGGTAATATACTTGATGGTTTTGCTTTAATTGGAGTTATAGAAAACTCATTTGTTCCTGTCTACACATATGGTTATGGATCAATAATGTCAATGGCATTGCCTATATTAGCTTCTGGTGATAAACGTTTTGGACATCATTTAGCCACATTTATGTACCATGAGTGTTTAGATAGTGTGCCTTATGATAAAATGTCTATTATAAAAGAAAATCTAGAAGAAACAGACCGATTAATGGCAATGTATGATGAATACCTTATCTCCAGAACATCATTGACTCAAAAGCAATTAAATAAAGTCAAAAATAAAAAAACTGACTGGTATTTTGGCTCTGACGAAGCTCTTAGTTATAATATAATAAATGAAGTAATATGAAAGGAAAATTGATATTTGATTTAGATGATTTTGATGATCGTTTATCTCATGAACGTTGTGTTAAATCTCTTGATATGGCTTTAGTATTATGGGAAATAATGACTAATTCATATCGTGGCTTAACTAATGGATATAATGAAGATGATGCTTACCATAAAGGTGTAGATGCTGTCTATGATCACCTAAAAGAATTACTATATGAACATAATGTTGATATTGATAAACTAATTAGATGAAAAAAATTATTGAATTTTTTAAAATAGTTTTAGAAGGAATTGATAAAACACAATATAAAAATGGGTGGGGTAAACTTTAATACAATAATATATCCATTTAGGGATTTTTATCGTCGAGTAAAAAATGTACTACGATGGTTACCTACTATCTGGAGAGATAGAGATTATGATGATAGCTACATAACAGAAATCCTAATTAAGAAACTTGAATTCACTAGAGATTTTTATCTTTCAGGCAAAGCATATAGCGCTGAAGCTGATAAAGTAGCTGAGGAGATAAAAGAGGCTATCGATCGTCTTCATATGACTCGAGATAGTTGGGAATTTTATGAAGACTTAGCTATGGAACAGTTACAACAAAAGTGGGGTCTAACATCTTTTAGTTTTAAACCTTATAACCATGATGAGAATGGTAATGTACTTACTTATGAGATGAAATCAAAAACTGAAAAAGTAAATACTGAGGAGGAGGAAGAGCAGTATTGTAAGGAGTTTAGAGAAACACTTGATAAGGCTCGCAAACAATATATGAAAGATAAAGTAAAAGCATATAAATTTATAGCTAAAAATATAGATAAATGGTGGGACTAAAAAAGAAATTAACCCTATGGTGGGAAAAGAAAACTAGATTTAACCCATATGGTATTTGGCCCACAGGTGCCTGTCCTGTACAAGCAGAAGGTTATACTAAAAATGGCAAATGGTACTACTTTAGAGCCAGATACAACCACGCTAGATTAGTGATATGTGAGTCAGAAGATGATTATGGTGTTAAATACTTGTTTCAAAGAGAATTAGAGTATGGCAATGATTTTGAAGCAGGATGGATGACACATGATGATGCAGTACGTTTAACTACAGTGTGGTTAAATGAATATTATGAAGTAATGCAAGAACTTAAATTAAACAAAAAATGGTTAAAAAAATTAAAATCTTAACTTTAGCTCTATTCAGTACTTTACTGACTAATGCACAATGCGTAAACGATACAATCAATCCTTGGTTTGTAAACTTTCAATATGAAGTAACTATTGAATGTGGTGAATTCACTAATATGGTTATGCCTGTTATTGATGATGATTGCGATGATGATATTGAGATAGCAATGCTTGAAGATGTAATATTTGGAGAGTGTGAAGGTACTCAAACACGATATCGTTTATATAGAGCATTTGATGACGCTGGTAATCAAGCAGTAGAAATGCAAACTATCTATGTTACTGATATTACCCCTCCTACTATTGTAGGAGATATTTATCTTAATGTTTCAACTAGCACTAATTTGAATACAGCATTTGTTGATGCATTTGATAACTGCTCATCAACCACTTTAACTTATAATGATGTTGAAGTATCAGGCAATAGCATAATTCGAACTTACTCAGCTGTTGATGGATGTGATAATGTATCTACATTTGAACAGATTATTCATATGTCTAATAATGTAGCTATATGCCATCATTTAGGAAACGGTAATTATATTACAATATATGTTGCACCTCAAGCAGTTAATGCTCATTTGGCTCATGGTGATTATTTAGGTCCATGTACTGGAACAAACCAATGGTTTCCATCATATGAACTTGAAAAACTACCAAGTGGTGAAGTGAAAAAATACATACGTTGCAAATGATAGAAATAAACTTCTCAGGATATAAGTGGCAATCAGGTCAGAGATGGGGTAATTATCATCCTAAAGATCCCATATGTTGGTATGATCCATCATGTGTAGATGTCACTAGTAATGTTTTACGATTACAAACTAAACACCATAAGATAGTAACTTCTGATGCTGGTGTGATTGATATTGGAGTAGGATTAGTATCATCAGTTGATGATTTTGGATATGGGGAATTTGAGGCAGATGTAATGCTTCCTCAAGGTACAGGTTTATTCCCAGCATTTTGGTTGTCAGCTGTAGATTCATGGCCTCCAGAAATAGACATATTTGAAGCTTGGAGTAGAAAAAATGGGTTATATTCTTCTAAATATATTCCTTATTACTCATTAGCAAGCAATGTACATTTTGGTTCTACAAATGATCATCAAATGATTAAATCTAAATCTCATATGATTTGGAAAAGATTTGATAGAGAATGGATTAACTTTAAATTAGTTTGGCTCCCAGATGAAATTAGCATATATTATAATAATAAATTAGTTAGACAAGTTTTAGACCAAAAAATACTTAAGTTCTTTAAAAATAAAAGAATGATAGTGATTTTAAATAATGGTGTAGAAAATTATAAAGAATACACTAACGACTCAGTTATGCTTGTTAAGAATTTTAAATACACAGATGTTTAAAAAATTATTATTAATATTATTTATACTAATCTCTATAGTTAGTTATAGTCAAAGTAGACGCCCTAATAATTTAAAAAAAACAACTATAGTAGAAGTAGTTGAAGATAAAAAGTCACCTGAAGAAATCTTAAAAGAAGTTTACCAATCAAGACTTGACTCTGCTTCTCAATTTTCATATACCTGTATGCAATATTTAGTTGAAACTAAAATTCAACTTGATAGTATTAGAAAACACAACCAAACATTGTATGTTATAATTGATAGACAATTAGATACACTTAAATCAGCACGTAATAAAGAAAAACGAGCAATAAAAGTAATGCTGAAAGAACATTATAAAAAAAGAGCATGGGTTAAAGCATTTATTGGTCAAACAGTTTTTGTAATTGGAGGGGTTGGAGCATTTATAACTGGTGCTTGGGTTCCTATAGGAATGGGAGTACTAGCAGTTGAAATATTTTTAGTATTAGAAAGTAGATATAGTGAAGTTAAATTAGAAGATAATAAACAAGAAGTCAAACGATATAAAATGTAAATTATGTTAAATACAATTATTAGTATAGCTATTATAGCATTTGGATTAAATTATTATTTTAAGTATCAAAACCTTAAAAAACAAATAACTACAACTCCAACAGGTGATGAACCAAATGATAATCCTCAAGTAACAAGTGTGCCTGAAAAGCAAATTGGAGACCTATGATATCAGATGATTTTCAAATTGGACCTAACGGTGCTTATGAGCACGTAGGTAATCAATTAGACATACAATACCAAGATCTACTCCAACATATTCTAGACAATGGTGTTGAAAAGAAAGATAGAACAGGTACTGGTACCTTATCAGTATTTGGACATCAGATTAGACACAACATGCAAGATGGGTTTCCGTTGCTTACAACTAAGAAAATGGCTTGGAAAACTATGGTAACTGAGTTGCTGTGGTTTCTAAGAGGTGATACTAATATCAAGTTCTTAGTTGATAACAATTGTCATATATGGGATGGCGATGCATATAAACGATACTCTTCTTATGTTAAAGAAGAATGGGAAAGTGGAGCTATAAATGAATTGTTTGAGGATGATTTGATTGTTGAAGAATCAAATGATGATAAAAATATATCTTATAGAAAATTAACCAAAGAAGAATTCATCAACAAAATCAAAACCGATGATAGGTTCGCTAACAAATGGGGTGAATTAGGTCCAATTTATGGACAAATGTGGAGAGATTGGGACAGCGATACAGGTGTGAAAATAGACCAAATTAAAAACTTAATTAACGATTTAAAATCAAATCCTGATAGTAGAAGACTGATGGTTAATGCTTGGAATCCAACTTATATACCACATTGCGTTCTTCCACCTTGTCACTATTCGTTTCAAGTTTATACAAGAGAGTTGCATACAAAAGAAAGATGGGAGTGGTACAGTAAACATGGTGGTCCGAATGGTGAAGTAAAATTAATTGCTATGATGGTCTGTGAAAATGAAGAAGATAATTCACATATAAAATCTTGGTTGAAAAAATGGGCACCCAATGTTCCAACCAGAGCAATCTCTTTAATGTGGAATCAAAGGTCGGTAGATACATTCTTAGGTTTACCATTCAACATTGCTAGTTATGGACTACTACTAGAACTTATTGCTAAGGCAGTTAATATGGTACCTGATGAGTTGATTGGTAACTTAGGTGATGTGCACTTATATAGTAACCACATTGAACAAGCTAAAGAGCAGATCAGCCGAACCCCTTATGAGCTACCTAAGCTAAACATCAATACTGAGTTTTGGCCTACAGAGAATGGTTCATGTGGTGAAGGACCTTTAGATGCAATTGCAGTATTCAATAGCTTTAAGAAAGATGACTTCTGTAAATGTTTACTAGAAGAGGATATTCAGTTAGGCAACTATCAATCACACCCAGCAATTAAAGCACCTTTAAGTAATTAAGTTATGACATACGAAACATTTTTAAAAATAACACTTGAGTTACAAAAACAAGAGCGCATTGTAGACAACTTGTATAACAATAAGATTGACCTACTTGAGTTTATAGATCCGTATCACGGTCTAATCCATTTACTGATTAAAGAAATCTATGGTGAAGAAGGTGTTGATTGGTGGTCTTGGTTCTGTTATGAGAATGATTATGGCCAAGGCACATTAGAGGCATGGGACGCAGATAAAAATCCAATTTGTTATAGTTTTGAATCACTTTGGGAATATTTAGAGAAGCTTAGACAGGAGTCTTAGTTTCATATATGTATAATAAAACCACATTTGTTGTGAGTGAAATCTTAAGGTTTTGGGAAACACTTCAAAACCATGAAAAAGATATTTCCCACACTCGCCCTCCTGATAGCAATGCTATCATTTACTTCTTGTGCTATCCAACAAGAAGTTGACATCTATAAAAAGAAAGAAAAAAGAACTGAGCAGTTTATGCATAAAAAGCATACTGTCAGGGATGGATTTTTTTCTAAAAATAGAAAATTAAGAATACGTCATAAGTATTTTTATCGTGATGGAAACGGTAAATGGCATTTTAGGCCTACCCCATTACGTAGAGACTTTATCCACTATAAAAGAACGGGTAAAGTAAGAGGTACCAACGGTAAAGTAAGAATCATCAAACGAGGTACTGTAGCTAAGCCTAGAAAATAACATTTCATCTATAAAAATTAATGTTTGATCTCATTTATAATTGTGAATAGTTAAGTGTTCATAATTAGGTTTTAAATTAAAATATTTATGATAAATAAAAACAAACATATGAAAAAATTAATTACTGTTCTCTTATTAACTGTTTTCTCAATTGTAAGTTTTTCTCAAAACTTAGTTGAAAATGTTAATAACCAAGTCATTTTAAAATACAAGCCAAACACGTCATATAGACTTGTTGATGCTTTCACTGAATTCTATAGTGTTCCTGTAGTTGCTCAATTTGATCAGCTGGGAATGATTGTTGTACAATTTTCTGGCAACTATGATGATTTTTATAAAAATTGCTATGATAGTGGTTTATTTGATATCATTGAAAGAGATCAAATTCAAGAAATGAAAATGGATTATGTTCCAAATGACCCTGAATTTACTTCTTGTTGGCATTTAAGGCAATCAACTGATAAAGATATTGATGCTGATGAAGCGTGGGACTTACTTCCAACTGATAATCAATGGGTATCAGTAGCAATGTTTGATGGAGGTTTGGATATGACAATTCCTGATTTTGTAGGCAACATTGATAGTCCATTTAATGCTGTTAATGGTACAAATTCAATTCCATATGTCAATGCTGATGATAAACATGGCACAGCCTGCTCAGGCACAATAGCAGCTAGAACTAATAATGGTATTGGTGTTAGTAGTGTAGGTAACAACTATGTTAGAGTTATGCCTGTTAATATTATGTCACAGGTATATAGTGGTGGTAGTTTTGCCACATCATCCACTATTCAAATCGCAGCTGTTAATGCTGCTATGGCTAATCCAAATTGTGTTGCAATTGCTATGTCATATGGTGGAGGTAGTTACTCAGCTGCTTTAGAAGCCGCTTTCTTATCTGCTAGAGTAAATGGTAGAGGCGGAAAAGGAATGATGGTGTTTGCTTCTTCAGGCAATGGCTACTCAGGAACAGCAACCCAATATCCAGCCAATTATAATGGTGTGTGGGGAGTTGGTGCGACATCACAAAGTGATCTTAAAGCTTCATTCTCAAACTTCGGACAGATTTGTGATATATCAGCTCCGGGTGTTAGTATCCGAACAATTGATAGACCAGGTGCTGATGGGTATAATGCTAGTGACTATACTTCAATTAGCGGCACTTCATTTAGCTGTCCTATCACAGCAGCTGCTTCAGCAGTTATTGCTTATAAGAACTGGGAATTAACAGATGATGAGATTCTGGAGATTCTTTCATCAACCTGTGAAAAGGTAGGTGGTTACACCTACTCTAATGACCCAGCTTGGCCGTATAGTACTCGTAGTAATGAATTAGGTTATGGTCGTATCAACCTTAAAAACGCTGTTGTAGCTACTCCAAACCCGGGTGGAGATCCACCACCTCCACCAACTATAGTTTCTAACTACACTGTTAATAACATTATTGTTACTCCAACTAGTGTAAATTTAGGAAGTACTATTTTAGTTGACTATACTGCTCATGTTGCGGAAGAAATTAGTTTAATGTCAACATTCGCTACTTTTGTAAAAATGCAATACCGCTACTCAACTAATTCTATTTTAGGTGACTCAGATGATATCATCATTGGAGTTGATAGCGTTAGTTTGGGCGGAGGAATTAACTCAACTACCAAGTCGTTTTCATACACAGTTGGTGGAACAGCAGGTACAAAATACATATTTGTAACTATTAACTATGATAACACAGTTGAGGAAACTATAACCACAGATAATACTAGCTTTAAATCATTCAATGTTATCAATCCTTCTTTCTCTGGTACTGATGTTAGAATTGAATTAAATATGCCTACCGCTAATCCATGGACTACATCTTTACAAATTGTGAATGTACAATGGAAAGCTACTAATACAGGTACTGTTCCTATTACTCAAATTAATTACACTAGAGGATGGATTGATTGCACTGCTGCTTTTGGATGCGTGACTAATTCTACCTGGACTGGTAATTTACAACCTGGCCAATCAACTCTACTACCAGCTAATAACTCTCTTGTAAGTGTTAATCTTTGCCATCCAACTCGTTGTGCAGTACCAGTAGGTACTTCAAATACATTTAGATTAAATGTTGTAAGTGTGAATGGATCAATGGGTGACGCTGACTTGACTAATAACAGATTAGATTTAGTATTTAATAGAATTAGTACAAATCAAGAAGATATTATAGGTAATTATCCTTTAGTAGATGATCCAAATTCTATTCACATTGAGGATGAGTTTCCTATCTCTATTAATATTTATACTGTGACAGGCATGCTGTTGGATATCAATCGATACAATGAATTGCCTAATGGAATCTATATTATAAAAGAAAATTACACAGACCACACTAAAACATACAAGTGGGCTAAGTAATTTTTGAGGTTGTTAGTTGCTCTTAAGCCGTTGCGATTGGCTAAGTAACTAATTTAAACCTACATATGAAACACTTATTTTTAGCTTTAATGCTAGCAATAGGTTTCGTCGCAAATTCTCAAGTTAATGGTGATCTTTATTTTATGGGGGAGGGAGATGGACTGTTCGCTTTTATCTTAAACGAACCGCAAGACTCCTTTTACCATGTATATAATTCTGACTACAGCTCTAGGGACGAGTTAGGATCGTATTTAGTAAACCTCACTTATGGATTTGATGTGGTTGATGGCCCTTGGTCACTTACACTACCTAGTAGTGGAGCTATAGTGTCTGGAGAATTGTTTTTAACAATTGATGAGACATATGTTATTTTTGACTTTTATGTTGATGAAATTAAGTATCCTGATGGTGTAATCTATCATCGTGATACGTTTCTAAAACCTGTTAGAAACTTAAACAAATTTTAAACACATGAAACAAATTTTAACATTTTTAGCCCTTTTGGCTACTGTTGTTAGCCAAGCGCAATTAGCTGGTGCAGTTGATACAACTTTCGCACCCAACAATGATGGAGTTCCTTTCTCAACATCTGGCTATTATAGAGCAGTAGGTGTTGAAGTCATTGACAACTCAGTGTATTACGCTTATGCTTGTATAACTGGTTATCCAGCTATAAGAAAGTATGATTTTCAAGGAAATGAAGATCAAGAATGGTATACTAATCAAATGACTACTTGGGGAGCTCAATTCGCAACCAACAGTCTTGAACCTGAAAAAGACTCAGATGGTAATTACACAGGTAAATTTTTTATTTGTGGTAGAAATAGCTCTAATTCTATGGTGAGCCAAGGTGTTAGATTTTTAAATAAAATCAATGCTGATGGTACTAGAGATTTAAACTTTGTATGCCCAATTACTAGTTGGATTAGTATATGTTCTGCTGTTTATCATGATTGGGAGAATAATAAATTATACTACTCTTACCAATCTGGATACAGCCAAAGTAACTACTTCCAGACTATTGTTTGCTGTGACCCTAATACAGGTCAGATATTACAAACATTTGTTGTACCGGGTGTTAATGGCTTAGTTAAAAAGATCACTAAAATACCTAACACTAATGATCTTATTGTTGGTGGTGATTTAAATTTCACTTATAATGGTAACCAATATAATGGCTTATTTAAGTTAACTGAACAATTTATTATTGCTCCTATTGAAGGTGTTACTAATTTATCTAGTAACTTTGTAGTAGCTGATATTTTGTTTGTTAATAATACTGAGTGTGATGGTACATCAACAGGCATGAAAGTATATGTAGCTGGAGGTGGTAACATAATGGCAGGCGTAAGTGGCCTTAGAAGTTTAGCTCGCTTTAGTTTAACTAATGATATTTGGGCTATTGATATTAATTATAATGCTGGATGTAGTGGGTCTATTAGTGACATAGTTTATTATAATTGTCATTTAATAGCAACAGGAAATTTTGCTAGCTCAATGCCTACTGGACCTTATGCTCCAACTTGGACTCCTAAAGTAACAGCATTCACAAGTGATGGGCAGATTAGCCCTGAATTCAAAATGCAAAATATAGGATATGGATTAGGAGGAGTTTATGTATCTGGGTTTGAAAATAATTTAGGACAAGGCTCAGGACATTGTTTAGCTGTTAATCCATCTCAAGATGATAATGATAGATGGGAAATATTTATTGGTGGTGGTTTTGTAAGCTTAATACAAGGCCCATCAAACCCTCGCAATGTAATAAAACCAGTTAATTATATGGCTAAATTATATGGGTTTGGATTAAATATTAATTCTAGATTCACTTATTGTTTAGATGAATTAGATGAAAATATGTACTCAATTATAACTACACCTTTAGCCACTACTAGTGGGTGTGAAAAATGGGAATTATATGAGTCATCATCTCCAATATCTGGATGGAATTTAATTGAAACATCAACAAGCCATAATTTCACAACTGATGATTTAGTAACTGGAATGTGGTATAAACTTATTAGAACAGTAACTGAATGTGGTAACACATGCTCATCAAGTTACATACTATATAAAGATCCTCAAAACTGCCAGATTCAAAACATCAGTGTTGATTTAAGAATTTCACCTTCAAATAACTTAACCACTACTGTAAATCAATCTGAGTATAATCCAATTGAAATCCTAATATCTCCAAATCCAACACTTGGTTTAGTGACAATAAAAGATAAATTAGGTGATACATTTAGAAACATAAGTCTTTACAACTCTACAGGTATTAAAGTCTTAAATACATCATCATCTAATGAAACATACCAAATGGATTTAACATATTTACCTAGTGGAGTGTACATGATTGTAGTGACCACAGATAAAGAAGTTAAAAAACAGCAGATAATTAAGGAATAGTTTGGAACTATTATTAGATTTTCATATATTTATGATATATAAAAATAAATAAATGAATAAAGATTTTAATGTGTATAAGTGGAGACGTAATCAATTAAATGAAGACGAATCAACTGGAGTGATTGTTAAATCACTTAAAGATATAACTTGGGATGATGTTAAAGGATTAAATGTACCTACTATGAGTGCAGGGATGATGAGAACAATGGACGATAGAGATACATCCTCTGATGAGTGGAAAGAAAATACACTTAATAATTGGAAAAAAGAATTCCCTAACCAAGACATTAAAGTAATTATTGATCGATCAAACCCAACATGGTTTGATAAAGTTAAAATAGATGATGAAGAATACCAAGCCCGAATAAAAAAAGGTCATGATGCTATTCAAGCTGACTATGACAAGAATCGAGGGCGATATCAAGGAGATTAAAATAAAATTAGGCCTTCGGGCCTTTTTTTATTATATTTAATTGTTAACTCAAAACTTAAAACATTATGAAAAAATTATTGTTTATTGTTGCTTTTATAGCGACTACATATTGGCTCGCGGCGTTCATCAATAATGAAGTAGCACCTAAAGTTAGACTAACCCCAGCTCAAAGATTATACACTGCCATTATGCATTACGCTCCTATGTATGATGTTCCATTACATATAGCATTTAATGTGGCTAGAATTGAAACAGGATATTTAGGTCCATTCCATATTAAGTATAATCATAAACAGACATCTCATTGTGGTGCTGAGGGTGCTATGCAAATTATGCCTCAATATGCTTCTTATTATGCTGGGTTCAAAGTAACAAAACAGCAGCTAAGAGACAGCATTGAATTAAATGTAGAGATTTCTATGAAAATGTTACAAGACTGGTATGGTAGATATGATGATTGGAGTAAAGCTACAGGAGCATATAACACAGGCAAACCCATATTAAACAAGTATGCTAAAAATGCTGTAAAACAAGATTATACTTCATTTTGGCTAAAACCAGATTCAACTTATATTATTCCGGATACATTATTACAAGCATCTGATTCAATTCATTATATGTATTTTGTAAAATAAAAACCTAATATATAAAAGTTATGACAAAAACCATTGCACTTAAAGACAACTATGCTCTCCAAATCACCCCAGACTCATGGGACAAAAACATTAAAGTTTGTTTAATAGATGAGGTTAATAATGCTCAAACATTATTAGCTGTTTGGGAGAATGGAAGATGGACTTCAGATTCTTATATGAATTTAAATAAGTTTTTTGAGATAATTAATTTGTATCCTAAAATTAAAAGATATCTTAAACAAACATACCAGTATTTAAAGACAAATATGTATGAAACTAATGTTAAAACTTGGTCTAAAGTGTTTAATTGTTTTCGTCGTCGAGTTAAAATTAAAGTTTATAAAGCGTTAAGATAATAGTTTTTTATAATATTTATATTAAAATTGTTATTATGAAAAGTATTATTCGTTTCTTTAAACTATGGGACTTCATATGGAGTGTACCATTAGCATTTGTAGGATTTTTTGTATATGGTATGGTTCAAGAAGAAGTATTTGGTGATCCAATGTATTCAACTGACTGGTTCCATAGAGCAATGCTCGCTAGCTTAATTTTAATTTTATTCAATGGAGTTATTTTAGGTGGGATGTATTTTACCTTTAAAGGTATTTACAAATATTTCTACTCTACAACTTCAACTGTTAAAGAAGACTTTAAAAACTTACCAACATGGCTAAAACTTATTTATTATCCAGTTTGTTTCTTCTTATATCTATTTGCACTCATTCAGGTGTTCCGAGTGATTATTCCGATTGCTTAAGTGAATACCAGAGTAAAGCTAACATAGCTGTTAAAATAGCAGATAGCTTTGAAGGTATAAAAGAAATAGGCAACAATCAAGGTTTTGACAATAAACATTTTGAACGAATGATGATTGGAGTTGGGTGGTATAGGAGCGCCCCATGGTGTGCTTTCTCACTTAAATTAGTCTATAAATTAGCTGGTATTAAAACAACAGTGACTGGTTGGAGTCCAACTGCGTACAATAAGAGACATGTTATATTTACAGATGGTAAACTATATGAACCAATAAAACCAGGTGACTCTGGGACATTGTCTTATAAAAAATATCGTAATAATAAAAGTAGATATAAAGCTATAGGACACGCTTTCATTATTAAAAAAACAATAGGTAACTCAGCTGTAGTAACAGGTGAAGGTAATACTGATGGAAATGGTGAGCGTGAAGGTAATGGATATTATGAAAAAATCAGGCCGTTAAACGCCAATATACATATAACAAGATGGGACAAGTAAGATATGATAACATTGTAAAATGGGTTTTAATAGCTGCTGTAGCTATATTCGCCATTGTTAAACTTAAAAACTGCAATAAACCAGCTTCTGATTTCACAGATGAGGAAATTGAGTTATTAAACAGACAAAAAGACAGTTTAGATAAAGTAACCAGAGAAATTTTAATTGAATACGATACCATTTACATGGATCGAATAGTAGAAACCAAAACCAAAAACAAAAAATCAAATGAAAAAATTAAGCGTATTCCTACTCTTAGTGATCCTAAACGTGACAGCGTTTGGACAGAAATTTTCAGCGCCAAGGATAGTTTACCAACTCGATACTGGGATCTTCTTGAACAGGAGTCAAGAAGAGAAAGTGATTGAGACTTTCTACTGGAAGCAAATATATAAAGAAAATTTAGATAGTATGTTTCTTCAGGCATATGATTGCCAACAGTATCTTAAGAAAATAAGTCTCAACTACTCTACTTTATCAGATAACTATGAGCGTTTAGATGAGAAACATAAGGAATTGAGACGTGATTGCACCCTTGAATTAAGGGAAAAAGACATTCAACTTGACCAAGCAAATATTAAATTAGATAGAGAGAATAATCGAAAACGCAATTGGCGAAGAGTAGCCTTAGTTGAAGGTGGGATCATAACAGCTATTATTTTAATACTAGTATTATAAAATGAAAAAATCAGAATTACAACAAATTATAAAAGAAGAGATTCAAAATACTCTTAAAGCATATGGTCATCAAGATATTAAAAACCTATATAAAAATCTAAAACCAGGTGAGGATGTATATTTAGATGATAGTGCCTCAGGTGAATTAACAGGTGAAATAGTGAAAAAATCAGAGTATTTAGAAAAAACACTAGAAAAAGCTATTAAAAATAAAGATTGGAGTATGGTTATGAACGCTGTTTCTTATTTAAGAAATAAATTTTAATACTAGTTCTATGAGGTATTTAATAGTTGCGATTTTAATTAGTTTTTTAAGTATTTGTTCTTACTCACAAGTTTATGTTCCTAACACTTTTACTCCTAATGGCGATGGAGTGAATGATGTTTTTTTAGTTAGTATAGATGATAATTTAGTTTTATTTGATTTAGTTATCTACAATCTAGCAGGGGAAATGATTTTCCATACATCTGATCCTAAACAAGTGTGGGTGGGTGGATATGAGTACTATGCTCCTAATGGTACATATGTCTACAGACTAATGTACAGAAGTGAACATCACTCTAATGAAAAAATTGAGACAGGAAATATAACCCTTATTAGATAATATTTGGCTTCTTAGAAAAGGGATGTTATATTTAATTATAAATAAAGGTTATGAACACATTAGTAATACATCCCAAAGACAAAACAACAGATTTCCTAAAACGAATCTACCAAAACATTCCTGATAAAACTGTCATCACAGGAGGAATTGATCAGGACTCATTAAATCAACTAATTGAGATACATGACAGAGTACTATTCATGGGTCACGGTAGCCCACATGGGTTATTCTCAGTTGGTCAATTTGATGTTAAATCATCATATATTGTAGGTGATAACGCTGTTAAAGCACTTAAAAATAAAGATAACGTTCTTTATTTATGGTGTAACGCTGATAAGTTTGTGAACTACCATAAACTAAAAGGATTATACTCAGGTATGTTTATTAGTGAGGTGTTTGAAGCTATGTATTGTGGTGTTGAAGCAAACTTAACTGACGTAGTTGAATCAAATGACTTGTTCGCTTATTTGTTAGGTGAACAGTTGACTACAAATAAACCTATTAATGAGATTCATAGCACTGTAAAAACATTTTACAATGAAATGGCTGAATATAATTTAGTAGCTGAGTATAACAATAATAGATGGTATATTAATCAATAATAAAGGTTATGAAATTAAACACACTGTATAAACGAGCCGTCAATGGTAAAATCAATGAATGGGTCGTTGAAGTAGAAAACAACTGCTTCAGAACAATATCTGGTTACACAGATGGAGTTAAAACAACTTCAGAGTGGACTTGCTGTTCAGGTAAAAACATAGGTAAGAAAAATGAAACCACTCCTGAACAACAGGCGTTAGCTGAAGCTCAAGCGATGTGGACTAAAAAATTGGAGTTAGGTAGCTATGAATCAATAGATAATATTGACACACCTAAGTTCTTTAATCCAATGTTAGCTCATAAATTTGAAGACTATAAAGACAAAATTGTATACCCTGTTTATAGTCAACCTAAACTAGATGGTATTAGATGTATTGTTAGAGCAGACGGTATGTGGAGTCGAAATGGTAAGAAAATCATCTCAGCACCTCACATTTATGAGTCATTAAAACCATTATTTGAGACTAACCCTGATTTGATTTTTGATGGTGAATTGTATGCTGATAAGTTTGCAAATGATTTTAATGCTATTTGTTCATTGGTTAAGAAAACTAAACCAACAAGTGATGATTTAGCTAAAAGTAAAGAACAAATCCAATATCACATTTATGATTTACCTAGTCATAATGATGTATTCACTAAACGATTAAGTATTTTAGTTAAATTAGAGTCTAATTTTCCTGAATGTTGTAAAGTAGTAGAAACATATGGTATTAGAAATGCTCAAGAAATTGAAGATTGGTTTGGTGACTATGTGAGTAGAGGTTATGAAGGTCAAATGATTCGTTTAGATAAAGAATATGAATCAAAACGTTCTAAATCACTTCTTAAACATAAATCATTTATTGATGAGGAATATACTATACTAGATATAGTTGAGGGTGAAGGTAATAAAACAGGTATGGTGGGTTCATTTGTATTTAAAAGTAAGACCGGACATATATTTAATGCTTCACCTAAGTATAATTGGGACGAATGTAAAGAGCTTTGGAAACAAAGACAAGAATTGATTAGCAAGTCAGCAACAGTTAAGTATTTTAATTTAACACCTGATGGAGTGCCTAGATTTCCATATGTAATTAATATTGATAGAGAAAGTTATGAATAAGTTAGTAGCGATTGGAGATATACATGGCCGCAACATTTGGAAACAAATAATTGAACAGGAACAACCTGACATTGTTGTGTTTATGGGAGACTACTTTGATAGTTTTGACATCCCAGGTCTAGACCAAATCTATAACTTCCAAAACATCATACAGTGGAAACTTGACAACCCACAATGTCAAGTGATAATGTTGATTGGTAATCATGATTTCCATTATATGCCAGTATGTAGTGAAAAGTATAGTGGTTTTCAAAGAGCATTATGGCCTGAAATTGGT
>Ga0222712_10002797_pt1 | contig 19609 bp, 4 predicted proteins | sample C33_657DmetaG_FD_165043 | JGI IMG/M metagenome (GOLD analysis project Ga0222712, IMG submission 165043) | Estuarine water microbial communities from San Francisco Bay, California, United States - C33_657D | ecosystem: Environmental > Aquatic > Marine > Unclassified | place: USA: California... | reverse complement strand
GACCGACCTCCCTGACCGACCGACCGACCGACCGACGATGCACACGGACGATTCACACGACGAGTCATGACTCAAAAAAAGACGACACACGCGCGTTCGTCGACCGCGAGCGCCGCCATCGACGAAAGTCGCACACCACCGCGCGCGAACGCCGCGCGTCGTCGCGTTAAATGACGATCACTAAGGCGTCGAAAAAACCTCCGTCGAGGGCGCGAACGAATGGAAACGAGCGCACGGGGCTGGATCGCGCGCGCGAGGCGTTGCGCGCGCGAGGCGCGAGCGTCGACGCGCTCACCGTGTTCGCGGCGACGTTCAGCGCGCTCGAACGCGCGTGCGAGGATGTGATGAATGCGACGACGGTTGAGGTCAAAGGAATGAACGGAGATGAAGCGCTGGAGGCGTGCGCGGCGATGGCGGCGGAGGCGATTGAAGAGGCGAGCGACGCGGTGGTGCGAACGAAAGCGGAGCGCGCGAGCGAGGTATTGATGAGATGTGGGAAAATAGCGAGCGAACGCGCGCCCAAGGCGCTGCGACACGTGGGGAGGAGTTTAGGGAGGTTAGCGAGCGCGATGAGCGCGGGAGTTGGGGAGAAATACGGGAAGCGGTGCTTGCAAGCGGTGTTGAATTTGACCGTCGATGGACGGCCGAAAGTGCGGAAAGCCGCGGTGGCGGCGTGCGCGGAGGTTTTGCGACACACGCGAGGAAGCGCGATCGCGGGGACATATGGGGCGATGGTCGCGGCGTTTGCGGAGAAAATGGGTAAAGCGCCGGAAATAGAGGCGGCGGAGATGCAAAAGGCGCGAGGCGCGGCGGGGGCCAAGGATGCGCGCGCTCGCGCGACGGCGGCGGCGACGGAGGCGTTATACATGCTCGGCGCGATGAAGACAGTTTTGCCTGAAGTCGCGGAACCGGCGGCGGGGATGTGCGTCGATGCGTGCGCCAGATTGTTGGATTTGGACGAGCCGCTGTTGACGCAACACGCCACCGAGGCGCTGCTCGCGCTCGTGAGTTCCCCTGAGTCGAGCGCGAGCGCGGATACGGTGAGCGGGATGATGGCCCCGATCATCGCCGTGGCGAATTCGAATTTGAAGAGTGCGCCCGTGGCGGTGATTTCCTTGGCGCGTCTCCTCGCGCGCGCACAAATTAAGCTGCAAACCATCGACGCGGGCGAATCCAGCAAAGCGTTGCCGACGACGTTTCATTCGCTGGTGAAACTTTTTGCATCGCCGCACGAAGGCGTCGCCACGGAGGTTGCAGAAGACTTGGTGTTGCTTATTCGCTCGTGCATCGATTCGACCATGGTGCAAGACGGGATTAAATCAATTGCCACGGCGCGCGCGAACGGCAAAGATAAGCCCTTCAAGCCGCCAGTAATTCTGTCCATCGCATCGAGCATAGAAGATGCCATCGGGTTTCGCTACCGCGGCGTTTGGTCGATGTCCATACCCGTTGCTACGGTCGCCTTTGTTCGTCTTGGTCCGGCATCGGGGCCGATTCTCGCAGGCGCTTTGAACGCGCTCGGAGAAATGGGTGAGCACGCAAGTGAATTGATGTGCAAGCAGCAGTTACAAGATTGCTTCACTGCTGCGATCCAAGCGATCGGTCCCGAGCAAGTGCTCCAGTCGCTGCCTCTCAAGCTCGAGGAGGCCATTGACATCGAGCTCGCCGAGCGCGCACGTGGCGAAGATGGCATGGATGTCGACCAAAAGGAAATCATGGCGGCGGCGAGTCAAGAGACTGGAAGACTTTGGCTCGTGCCGCTTTTGCGCTCGGCTTTAGTCGGCTCAAACTTAAGCTTTTTCGCTGATGTGATTCTTCCGCAAGCCCGGTCTTTAGGCGCTCGCGCCGAGAAAGCGCGCTCCGCAAACCGTTCCTACGAGGCTCAACGCTGTGGCGCCGCTGAGCACGCCTTGTGGAGTCTTTTTCCTGCGTTTTCAAATTGGCCCACGGACGCGGCCGAAGCGTTCCCCCAAATTGCAAAAGATTTAGGCAACGCTTTGAGCTCGCGAATTGATTTGCAGGCACCAATTTGCGAAGGTTTGAAGCGTTTGATACGTCAGGGGCGCATCGGCGCAGGCGTGCTCGAGCGTGACGATGACGACGAGGCAGATGACGGAGCTTCTACGATAGCCGCTGGCGAAGCGAATGACGACGAGATGCCGGCAGCGTTCACGGTTGAAATCGCTGAGGCGCAGCTCGCCGCAGTGAGCAAGTATGCGAGAAACTTTTTGCCTATTCTTTTCAATCTCTTTGTCGCGTCGCCGACATCGCGAAGAGGTGAATTGTCGCACACGATTGGTGCGTTCGCCAAGGTCACCGACCAAGCGCAGCTCGGTGGGTTCTTCAGAACGGTGCTGCGCAAACTTATCAAAGTCACCGCGGACGATCCAGGCGACCCGGAAGCGTTAGTCGAGGGCGGCGACGACAAAACAGCGCGACGTTGCACATTTATGGATCTCGTCTACGCTCTCGTCGCAGGCCTCGACGATCAAGGATTGGAGATGGTGCATAAAATTGCCAAACCAGCGTGCTTGGAAAAAGCTGGCGTCATTCAAAAGCGCGCTTACAAGTTACTGAACGAATTGTGTGAGGCGAATGACGGACGATGGCTTGAGACTCACGCGGGCGAAATTGAGGAGCTGCTCATTGCCGGTATCGACTCTTGCCTGCCGTCTGCGAGACGTTATCGCTTAAAGGTTATTGGGAAGATTTTGCCCGCTCTTCAAGAGCGCGATGCGGCGGCGGACACGGCAGATGGTGGTGATGGAAATGGAAGCATTACCGGAACCGGATCATTGACGGTGTTGTTGTCTGAACTAATCCTAGCAACGAAGGAGGCCAACTCACGCACGCGTACGATGGCGTACCAGCTTCTCATCAGCATTCCTCGCTCTATCGAGCGTAAGAATGCTGAGGCATCGCGCGTAGGCGCTGCTGGTGTGGCGTCTTGGCTCAACGGTGGCGATGATGACGATATGGGGATGCAAACCGAAGACATGGGCACTGGCGTTCGTCGATTCTTCCTCACTGTCCTTGCCGGCATCGTCGGCTCCTCGCCTACGATGCAGTCTGCCACCATCATGGCGCTCGCTCGTTTGCTTTATGAATTCTCATCAGCGCTTGTTTCAACCGTGCCTGAGCTTCTTCCGGCGGTTTGCGCCTTGCTCGAAGCCAAGAATCGCGAAGTCGTCAAATCGTGCCTGGGCTTCGTGAAGGTTGTCGCCGTGCGTTTGCCTCAACAAGACCTTGCGGATCAGCTCCCAAGGTTGGTGCCCGCCATTCTAAACTGGTCAAATGATTCAAAAAATCGTTTTAAGCTCAAAGTACGCGTTGTTTTAGAGCGTATGTGCAAGAGATGCGGGTATGATATCGTGGTAGCGAGCATGCCGCGTGAACACATGGCGCTCATTGCGCACATCAAACGCGAGGACACGCGAATGGAAAAGAAGAAGAAATTTTCTGTGGCAGGTAGCGAGAATGGTGCAAAGTCAACGCGAACAGCCAGGCGTTCTGAATGGCGCGACGGCGACATTTTTAGCGATGATGAGAACGATGACAGCCACGGCGGAAGATCCAAGCAAAGCGGCCGAGGTCGTGACTCGGCCACATTCGGTCAGAAATCGCGGCGTGGTGGCGGCGATGGTCCCCGTTCGGCGGCTGCCGCTGCGGCAAAGCGCGCCACTGGTGGTGCGCGTTTGCCCGCCTCTGGCGATGTGCCTCTCGATTTGTTAGATGATAGCGCCATGCGGCGCTCAATGTTGCCACAAGGCGAACGGCGACGTGTCAATTTCAACAAAGATGAAGATGACGAAGGAGATTACAGAACCGGCTCGGACGGCAAAATAATGGTTGTCGAAGAACGCGAAGGTTCGAAGCGTGCACGCGACGAACATGTTGACGAAGACGGTGAACGCACCGAGGGCGGTCGATCGAAGTTCACATCCAAGACGGGTAAGTCTCGAGGCGGCGCAAGCTCCATAGGCGGCCGAACCAATGGCACCGCACGCACGAGCGGCACGCACAACTCGCTGGGCGTCAAACGTCAACGCACAACGCATGAGCGACACAGCGCTGATCTCTACAAAGCCAAGGGCAAGACGAAAGGTGATGTGTACTCCAAAGACACCAAGATGGAGCCATATGCGTACTGGCCACTCGATCCCAAATTGCTCAACCGACGGAACAGCAAAAAGGTTGCGGCGCGCGAACAGCTCAGTGGCGTCGTGCGTTCGGCGAAAGCAGCGGGTATCTTGCACGGCAAAAAAGCGAAGCGCGCGGCGTAGTACGCGATGTTGTTTTAGTCTATTACTTCAGTTTCACACAAAGTTACAACGTCTTTGTTCACGGGATTTCGCACAAGAACCAATTCCAAGGCTCTCGCTTGCTCCGAAGAGACGCTAAAGCTTCACCGATCGATGGAACTTTCTCTTCCCCGTTACCTTGATCGGCGTCTGTGATTCGCATTTCATCCGCAAATTCGCGTTTCATCGCCTCGGAATCCTCCTCCACAGCGACCATGTACGACTCAAGGCTGTACAAATCGCTCGAAGCGTCGCTCGCGTCGCCGTCGAGCAGTGTTGCATTCTTCACGCGATCGATCAAAGTTTTGAGATTTAACTCATCGTGCGTCGCCGCAAACTGGCTCAAGTTGACATTTCCAACGATTCTTCGCATAGACTCTTCCTGCGCGTTCAACTGCCCACGGCGCAGAGCGTTGACGTCTTCGCCGCTAAAGTGAATGAAGATTAACTTGCATCGTCGAAATACACCCTTGCCGAATCCCATGCGCAGAAGACCGAAATACACCTGGTCGGATGCGAGAGATGCACGCAATTCGTCCAATCCTCCGCCGCCGGCGTTCGCGATTTCAGTTCCGTTCGTCGCCGCGTTGATCAACATCCAATTAAACGCCCCAGTGTCCGAGCGCACCATAGTGTGTACTTCTCTAAATCGCATCTCTCGATTCATCTCTCGCAATGTCAGCATTCGCAACCGCTTGCCCGAGTTTTGTCTCTCTTCGTACATTCGCTTCGCGTCGACGAGCTGTTTCTCGATATCGCTCTTCATAGTCGTAATCGCTGCCTCGTAACTCGGCGGCGTCGCGCCATTTTCCCCGAGCGCGCCGTCCGAAACCACCACGCGCACCAACTCCTCTACCACGCGATCCACCGCGCACTCGTCCGGCTGGAGAAAACTCACGCTTAAGTGCACCGGCGAAAGCGCACTCTGTCGATCGAAAACAATAATCAGTAAATCAGCGCCCGCGTCGCTCGCCCGTACACGATTCGCGTTCGCCGTCGCACTGCCCGGCTGTTCCGTTCGCGCTCACGCCCAGCCGCGCGCAAGAAAACCAATCTGCAAACAGATTCATCCGCACGTACCTCCACCGCGTTCTTCTGCGCGTTTGCGCGACCTCGTTTAATCACTGCGCACGCGTCGCCGTTAAAGTGCACGAAAACAAACTTGTCCCTCGCAAACGTTCCCCGCCCGAACGTGAATCTCAGGACGCCGAAGAGCACTTTCGCCCGGTCAAGATGTGCGCGCATGTCATCCACTCCCCCGATCCCTCGAGCGATCACGCGCAAGTCCACCATGGTTGCGTCGGGCGACGAAGTGCGGCAGCAGTCTTTCAGATGGCGGCGGTGTTAATTTAAATCATTTTTACATGCGAAAGAATTTGCAACTAAAATACTTAGCGTTTAAACCTCGCGCTCGCGAGCGTCGATGTGGTCGATCCAGACACGACGTAGATTCGCGCTGAGTTCTTTGGCCTTTTCCACAGTTCCGGCGTGAATTCGTAATCGCGACCCGTTTTCAGCGTTGTCTTTCGCGCTCGAGTGCTTTTCACCTTCGAGTCCGATGTTAGTTTGAATGTAAACAAACGTAGCGTCTTCGATCCAAACCGAAGCGACATCAGACCAGGACACGTGCCACATATATTCAGGCCCCTTTTCATCGGAAATTTGAATGTACATGACTCTTTCGGCGGATACGATAACTTTTTTGCCTCCATGGACGTCGTGAATGTTTATATAACGATCTTTCGCACCCGGACAGTGTCGGCTCATAGATGACTTGCCCACTCTCACCGCGGTGCGCATGTGGTGCACTGCCACAGCGTCTTTCAAGTTCCATTCTCGCAGAATACCGTCTGCTCGTATCGCAATCGGCAAGCGGCGTATGCTTATCGAAGAAAACTTATCGTTCATGACTTCACGCGCTCCAATCTTGACAATTTTTGCAGTGCTAGCGAGGCCTTCAACCGTCTTGGCGACGAAGCCAATCACACCCGCTATGGGCTTTGCGATCAAACCGGTCAGGCCTTGGGCTATACCGTAGGCGGCGCCTTTCATTCCCCTCTTCTTGTAACCCTTATAAGGACGCGTGAACAATCCCGTGATGCCGAAGACAATTCCGCGGCCAAGCTTTTCGGTACCATAAAAGAGACCAATGGCGATGTTTCCAGCTTTAGCGTCGTGTCGACGCTTCTTTGGAACAGGTGGAATATCAGATTCAGGATTTGATTCATCGTCACCTCGGCGTACAGGCATAGATTCGAGAGCACCAAATCCAGTCTCAAGTGCCCTGCCCAACGCGCTGAGTCCAGTGGACATGTTCCCAAGCGTGTCCATGGATGTCAGCATGGTGAATGTTTGTGAAACCATCTCAGAGACCAAATGTGCTTTGAATTCTCGGCGCAAATCAGAAAGAGAGATTTGCTGGGCGTATCTGCAGAATCGTTGAACGGATATGGACAACCTTTCAACATTCGCAAATGACAGCACGCTAATCATTTTTGCATCAGCATCAGCTGGGCGAGATTCCGGTAGAGGCTCAAATGTCACCGTAATACTCACGGGTTCAATTGCTAGCGACAAAACTTGCAAAGTAAGATCTCGGCCCTTCAGTTGCTTGCGCACTTTGTTCGCGACCTGCTTATTTTTCACGCTTGAAGATCTGGATCCTAGTTCGGCGACGCTCGACCCCTGGCGCAGACGTTCGAGTTGAAGTGATTTGTGAAAGCGCTGGAGATGCCACACCAAATCCTCAGTCGCGAGAACGAATATCCCGCCCTCCGGTGTCTTTTGGTGATAGCAGTTGACGAGAACTTCTCCCGAAGCCTTCCAAGTGAGCGTGAAATAGCATTCAAGGAAGTTATCTTGTGAAGAGTCATGCCACACAAAGACTGGATACCTCGCATCATGACTACTGTAATCGACCTGAAGCGCGCCAATGGTGAGATGCGTATAGATCGATCTTCCTAGGCATAAATTGCTTCCGCGCCTTAAAATTATATCATCAATCGACATGTGAAATAATTCTGTGAAGCTTTGCTGCGATCGATCGACTACAGTCATAGACAACCCCATAAAATCAAGTGAAACGTGCAACTCTTTCGGAATGGTCATCGTTGGTTTCTGATGCACCCTCATCAAAGTGTCGCTAACGGAGGAAGCGAGGGCATCTGGATATGCAACTATGGAGATTTGCAAAGTTTCTGCGCTCCAAACGCCAAAAATCATGGCGGTTGATGAATGAGGATGACTGCCCATGTGAATAGACCCAAGATTGACGACATCCGACCCATGTGCCTCCGCCGCTTCAACACGCACAATCATCTTGTCGCCATCTGTATTCGAAATCTCAAGCCATTTTTCTTTTTGGAAAACTGATCCGTCAAGTTTATCTTCATCAAGTTCTTCTTTACTGCCTTGACTAGGGGAACTCCATGCCCACGACATTGCGGAACAGCCTTCAAGCACAAATGATGGTCCAACGCTGACAATTGATGTTTGTGTTGATTTTATCGACGCACGCCGTTTCGACGGTGGTTCCGAGACAGTAACTTCCTTGACTTGTCGTACCACAACGCCTTCGCGCATATGGTTTACAATGCTCACCGGACTTGCATCCGAGGCGGCGCCATCGACGCCTGTGAATAAAATAATGAAACAACCATTCACCAGACGATCGATTCGAAACTGCAAGATAATAGGCTTGACGGCACTGATGGGTTCTTCGTCGCTGATTGTGTTTCTTATCTTGCGTGATATACCGATTTCTCGAATAGAAGGTTTGAGAGCACTTGGTACGCTCCACCAAGACCCTGAGGATTGAACAATATTTCCTACTGGCGCGCTCCATTTCGCTGCTCTCGTGTTGTGCAAAGCAGAGGGTGCGACGGCTAACTGGAAAATCGCACGATTGAGGGCATCCTCAACATCTTCGTCACCAGGAATCGAACCAAACTCGATTGGAAGTGAAGTGGCGTGCGCCCCAGGTTTCAGAAGTTGATCAGACATTTTGGTTGAGCGGATCAAGAGCGGCACATTAGTTAAATTCACCGCTGAAATCGCTGGCTGAATGGTGACATGAACAGTTGGCGACATTGACGTCGAAAGATTGCCTCCGCCTGTTGACCACATACTGCAAGAGCACCGAAGAGCTATTTTTTCACCGTTTGCAATCGGGACGAAAATCGTAGTGATCTCCGCAGATGCCGAAACTTTGGTTGTCACTAGGCCGGAATTTATGCTCACAGCAACCACATACCGTGATCGCATCAAGTTCTGCATTTTATTCGTCATGTGCAAAGTTCCTGGTTGCGTTTGACCCGGAGCAATCGCAACGTAATTATCGGCATTTGTATCTGGGCAATTGTCCTCAGAGCTCCAAGCAATTGTTCGTAATGTAAATGGTGTCGCGTTTGTTATCAACAGTGCTGCTCGATATTCCACATTCACAGGGTGCTGCGTTGGATGATCGTGAGAAGCATCCGCAGCGCCAATCGCACGTGTTCTCGAAGCAGATATATAAAATAGTGATCGCAGATGTGGGTAACCTTTAACATTCAACCAAGTGCATTGTGTGGCAGCAGGTTGTCCAGCCGCGGTGATGTTTAGAATTGATGGCTTGCCGTGCATCAACACCACATGTTCGCTAAACACCGTTAAGTGAAAGGCGATACTTCTGCTAGTGTCCACTGAGGTGACGTACTTAGTGTCACCTGGTTTCATATTCTCTAAAGCCTTTTCTTCACCATCGGTACTGACAATGAATTGAGAGAGACAGTGTGAAGATGATTGAATCTGCAACGGAGCGAGTACACGTAGTTTCAGTCCGACCGTTTGATTCCCTCCGGCAATCTGGGCGGCGCTCTGAATGCGCTCTTTGACGAGGATGAAATAGCTCCTGCCGGAATTGTATGCCCACGCGCGATCCCATTTGTCCATAAGCCAGTTCAAATGAAACAATTGAGGCTTCTCTGAAAGCATCAGTTCTTGCTCAACTCTTGATTCATGGCGCTCTTGAATATTCAGTGATAACGTGTAAGCGTCTGCTCCACTAAGTGCTGGTAGTTGAAGCTCCCCATCAGCAGCGAGCTCACCTCGCCAGTCATCGAGCGTATCCTTTCTCATGTGTCGTAGAGAAACTCTTCTCTGCACATCCTCATCCTGATCTTGGAGGACCTCCAATTTACGAAACCATCGGCGACGTCGTGTGGCTCGTCCCTTTCGCACAGCGGAGCCGCGAGGAGGAGGCCATGTAGTGACAAAAATTCCGCCGTAAGCCCAGCCGTTTGAAGTTGTACGATCGTTTGCGAGCACATCCAATGTCCACGGACCCGCAAAAGCGTATCCTTTCGGTGGTTTTACATCTGGGAAACATTTAGTACTCGAGGACCCACTCAAGTGTGTGCTGAATTTGCCGCTGAATATGTTCAAATCTTTAGGAGACGACCAGCCGGTGAATGGATAGTAGCGTTCTGCTTCGTAGACCGCGACTTCTTTATTGTCCTTATCGTCACTTTTATACAAGGATTCAGAGAGCGCGCCAGACATTGTCTGAGACGCGCCCGCTCGACTTGCCATTTCCACCACCGCTGTAATGTTTGCAGGAGTCTCATTAATACAGGTAATGAAGCCTTTTAATCTACCCTTGCGACTGTCGAAAACCATACTGTGAGTCTTGTGCGGTACAACATGCGTCGCTTTTCGCTGAAGAACGATTTCGTCGAAAGGTCCTGATGGAGAAAATGAAATGGCAAACGTCTGGTCACTGGCGGAGACAACATGCTTCGCGATGCCGGTGTACGCTGTCAAACCGACTCTCATTTCATGAACGCCCTCGTCATCGAAAAGTTGTTTACACAGCTTCTGAGAAAGTTGACGAGCAGGAGGCATGTTGTTTATCGGCTGACCGCTCTTATCGCGCTTATACTTCTGATGTACGTACGTCCATCCACCAGTGCTTTGCATGCCTGTACGATAAATGCACGCGTTCCTTCTATTCTGTGGCTTGAAGTTACGATGTGCCCTCCATATGGGCGCCGGAGTAACACCCGCGGTCTCGGTTAAATCTTCGCGAATACAGACAAACGATTCCAATGAAGGTTTGGTCGTACTGTCAACTGCGACATTACCAATAGCGACATATCCGTCTGGTGCGAGCGGTTTCCAAAACGAAAGCGTTGAACAATCACTCTTCCATATAAGTTCAAAATCATCAGGGAAAGCAGTGGCTGATAGTTGATTCTCAGTGACAGGCGTGACGACAGCCATGAGAGCACTTTGCGGAGCAACCAAACCGCCAACTAAAACGCTCCCGAACGGCACTAGTCTGTACTCGTCTTCCTGTTTATCACAGAAAAATTCGTACCGAGTCTCGAGCTCGTATTTTGATGGAGCGCAAGGAGTCCAGACGCTCAGTGCATCTTTAGCGATGTGAGGGCCTTTACTGCACCACGTTTGCTTAAGATCATTTGTTCGACACACCACTAGGGGAGGCAGTGTTTGCCCGAACGACGAAGACGGCTCAAGTACTGGTTTTATAGTTTTTGAACTTTGGATGGATGATTCGGCGATTGGGTGAGAAGCCAGCCCTTCGACTACGTGAGCGCGTACCTTGACCTGCATAGGATCACCATCACCCGTATCACAACTAATCCAGCACCCAAGTTTAGTTCCGATCCACCCATTTCGTTGCTCGTGAATTGATGCGCGATAAATACCTGCCATGGTGACGGACTCTCCATTTGCGTGAACATATGAAAAGTCGACCTTGATTTGCAGATCTCGATTATGCACATATTTACGGTCACCAGGACGCTGCAGCAGCGGATGCGGTATCGAGAGACTCACAGTGCCGTGGAACTTTCCTATCGGCAAGTGAGCTACGTCTAGCGTTTTTGAATCCTCGTCCCAAACACTGAATGATAGCTTTGGATAAAGAAGCGTGTGCGCGAGTTCGCCGATAGCAAGAATGTCAAGTATGATGTGCGCGATTGCGAGATTCTCATCACCGTTGCGAAGATTTACTTCGTCGATAAGCACCAAAGCATCTTCACTTCTACCTGGCGGTTTAGCCGGTTCAGGTGAAAGAGATATGGCTTCAAAACCGTCATCATCGTTAACTTTTGCACCAATGCGTTGACCGGGAGCAACTTCCTCGATGGAACCATGTGGAGTTCGGACCCATATGGTTCGGCCTGTGCTATTGAAAACCTCTTCTTTTGGCACAGATTTCATTTTTGCACTTCGCGCGACGCTACATTTTTCGTTATCTGATTGGTGCATCAGAGCGATCGCACCAACCACATCGTACAGAAGAGCTTGCGTAACTAGCAACTTGAGCCGTTCCTGACTTGTTGCGGTGAAATACGTTCCTGTCGGTCTGGACGCCAATTCATCATGGCTGACGTTACTTAGCAAAAGCGAGAAGTTCCACGGTTCTATGACAGGCTCGAGCGCATTATTTACGCGACGGTTGCGATGCACGAGGGTTAACACAGTGTCCACGGCCAAACGCATCACGTTTGGCCGTGCATCGCACATCAACGAGATGTCCTGCAGCTGCAGCTTGAGTAGCACTTGGTTCCTCGAATGGCGCTCCAATGCGAGAGCTATGGTCAAAGATGGGATACGTAGGTTCGCCTTTAAACCTAGAAGGTTTGCGGTTTTCGATTCCGCTGGTTCCATGAATCCGAAATCCGGACCAAAATCAAAGTAAGTGGGCTCATCTTTACTAGTGCTCGTAACAACAGACGCAACGGCGAACGTCCGAGTTTTTGGGTTCGTCTCCCAGAAGTAGATGCTTTCGTCGCTCTGCGGACCGTCGCAAAATTTCCACATCGCATCATCAAGTTCAAAAGGGTCTGCACTCTGCTTTCGTACCAGATCTTGACGGATGCACACGATCCTATCAGTCCTAGGATGCTCACACAATGTTGTCGCGACAAATCCAACTGCAACAAAACCTTCTGCCGGAACGGGTTTCCATATACTCAAATCTTGCATGTCAATAGAAGTAGCGCGATACACGAGTTTAAAGTCGATTGGATGTCTAAACGTTTTTTCATCTGCAGCAAATACGCGCGTGCTCAGCGGCGGGAGTTCCCCAAACGCGATGCAGTCTCCTGTCGACACGTACCCTTCTGGGCAGTCGACCATCCAAAATCCGATGTAAGAAAAGTCGCTATTGTGTCCACTCCATATACGATTGAAATCGACAGTCGTAATGCACTTGAACATGGAAGTTTGAATATTTTTACCTGCAGTCTTCCTCCTCAACCTCTTTATGTGAAAGCCTGCTGGCGAACGAATGTCAAGCGAGTCTGGTTGCTCATCGGATTCCACAATTCGACAGCCTTCAACTTGATTACCAAGGCGCCAAATACGACACGATCCTTGTTGCATGTCGCCGTAGAGCGGAAAAGACACGAGCGACGATGCCCGACCAGAGTTGGTTACAAGTTCTTCACGGATGCAGCGAACCGCGGTCAAGGATGGTACATCTTCTGGGGATGAGGAAACAATTATACCCAAGCTTACGAAGCCCGGTGGCGCGATGGGTTGCCAGAAGCACGGCGAATCACTATCGCCGACCTGCTCGAACTTCAACGGAAGAGCGCAAAGCGTTGGACTATCGCGTATAATAGTGACTGATATGTCTGGTGCGCCTTGCCCCGATTTCACGACGTCAGCAAGCGACGCGTATCCTGCGCGCAATATTGGTCTCCATACTGTGTAGGATGTGCTATCCTTCTTTTTCACCAACAGCGACATTGCTTGATCGTTTTCTTCCGATGCTCCGCTCCAAACGCACGTGAAAACTCCGCATTGAAGAAGAGGCGCGACGGCGAGAGCTTGCGCAACGCTTTTACTGAAATGACCCAAGATAGCCAATCGATGCGGAGTAACGTTCAAAGTAACGGGCGTCGTTGAGGATGTGCACTGCGCTAGTTCATCGTTTGATACCACTTCAATCACTGCCGATAATGGCTCGAGAAGCGCTGGTTTCATAGGATCTGTTGTTCGAAAACGATGCAACTTGCCGGAAATGTTCGTTGTGAGCGCCAAGTCGCGCTCAAGGTGTCCTTCAATCCCAAACATGACGTCAAGTCGATCGGCTTCGTGCTCGCCTTGGATAATAAAATGAAAACAAGAAGCATCAATATCAATCAGCAGTGATTTAACTTTCTTCCGATCCCGGGGCTCAGCATTCTTAACTTTGTCCTTTTTGATCTTTTTCACCACAACCGGCAATAAATGTTTTCCCATGCTGTGATCGATGTCAATGAATTCGACGTTCGCACCCAGCGAATAACTTGCCCCATCAGACATTTTGATGAATTTAGCCAAAGCTATCTGACTGCACGCAAACTTGACATTGTCAAAATGCAGTTTCGATCCGTGACCGACAATGATTCTCGGTAATGCACTCGGTTCTATGACATTCTCTGAGTTTTCACGTATTATTTCGTCGTTGTCGTCCACAAAATATACAGTGTGCCCGTTGCCGTCGAGCGCGTATGAACCGAAGCTCGATTTGAAATCATCAGCAAGAAGTCTACTGCACTGAGTGAGTGCGATATCGCCGATTAAGGAAGTTTCTCGTCCATTCAGGCAATTAATATCCACAGGAAGTATTGCGCCAGCAGCGACCTCGCCCCCCAAATCTCCAGGGGTGAAGATTCTTATTGTATCAAGAAAGACTGCCAATCGTAATATGAGGTGTACTGGCTCCAGTTTTGCACGTATTTGCCTTTGTTTTGCGTCATCGATCAGTTTTAGTCGCAGTAAAGGTAATTTTGCCGAACCAGCATTGAGTATTTGACTACCATCGCTTGAACTGTCGTTCATAGTCATGCTTTGAAATGTCACGTCGAGCTCGATAATTTCCCTTCTGTTTATATTTTTAATGGCAAACAATTGGATTTTGTGGAATCTCAACATGGAAATCGGGCGACTTTGTCCTTGCAGCTTGAATACCGACACTTGCATGCTTGTAATACTTACAGTATATTGCATCGATTGCAACCTGAACGACTTGACAATCGCAGCCTCTTTCGGCGGCACCTTGCCCCAAATCAATGGGTTGATCGCCGCGTTCGCTCTAGGTTTAGCGTTCTTGAAAACGCTCAAACAGGCGTAGACGCACCTTGCATCGGGCCCTGAGATGTCCATAGAAATAGGTTTGACTTTGATATCATAAACCTGATCAATTTCATTAATCACACAGTCTCCGTCATCGACTCGGCTTAAAATAGAAATGGCGAGTTCCATCGGCTTCTGCATCAGTTTTGACTCCACGTTCAGCTTCGACTTTGTCGTCACAGTGGTTCCAATCAAATTTATTCGTGTGTTTTGATAGGCCAGTATATTTCCAGCTACTGATTTTGTGTGAAAATGTTTTGTGATCTCAAGATTACCTGGCAGGATTACTGTCACGGGAGCGCTTTCGTTGACACCAGGAATTGTGATCGTCGGCGAGTCCACCTTTAACGAAAGCCTGGACTTCTTCTGAATAAATCCTTTCCTAGGTAAATTAGCTGGATGAATCCATAGTGGCATATGTGCTGGGAGTGTTAGAGGGTTGATGCACGCGCAGAACATAACCACTTCTTTCAACTCGGGAGTGAGCACCAAATCGAGAGCACCGATCTCAATATCGAGCATTGTATCCGCCCCGTCGCTCTCTTCGCCTGTATCGTAAACAATGTTCTTCAACAAAAGTACGTTTGATATATCGCTTGAACACGGCTTTAAGCTCCATCGGCCGTTTTCCTGCATTTTTGTAGTCGCAAGTGCGATGCCACCGATGCTAAGATATGTTTCACGGGTTGGGGAGCTGATTGAGGTTGTCCACAGTACCTGCTCAACGCGCAGTGTTCCAAGCTTGGCCTCCTCGATCAGCGTGTGATCATAAAGCATATTTGCTTGCAGAGATGTAAATTTGCACTCAATCCTACGTGAGACTTTTCTCACGAGTGCGTCATTCACGAGTACTTTCGGTGTGAATTCCGGCATGGTTTTCACTATTCTCCATGTCGGGGGTCTAAGTCTAAACTTGAAGAATGATATGAGACCGATGAGCGTGCTTGGTCGAAGATCAAAATAGCAATCCCCAAGCATTATTCGTACATCTGCGGTCACACCGTTGTAATCAGGATCAAGCTGGTTGCGTACAATCACTGTGACAGTCACAAATTCGACATCGTCTCGTATTTCCCGTGGACGAGCAGCAATAAGATCTCTACCGTAGGCTTCAGATGCATATGAATCATAAATAATCAAAGAATTGGCCCCAAGGCTCAAGTCTGACATAGTACTCGAACGCGCAACCTTTAGGTCGAGCTTAGCTAACACACACCTTGCGAGAGAACGTTCATTACTGATATCTTCCTCATCCCATGCTTGCTGTGACTCAGTTGGGTGTGGCCTCAGTGGCGCCATCACGAGCAAAATCATTCGATCAACAGAAACTTTCAATCGGAACTTAATCTTGGATACGATGAGTTTGTTTCTCGAAGCCGTCGATCCGTCTTCTGATGCCGCTGACAGAAATCTCACTTGTGAGTTCGCGCGTGCAATTTCGTTGAATTTGTTGTACCAGGACTTTGCCACACCGACCGTGGATCTTGCCGGTGATGCACCGATCGCAAAGCTTATGAACACCGCTTCATCAGAACTTAAGGCTTCTACAAGATCGGATAACGATTGAACCACTTTGCCAACAACAAGAACGTCGTCATCATCGTCAAGAGCTAATTTGTTGCGAATGTCCTCCCGCAGTTTGCTTGCCCCCGTAGTGTCAGTCACATCTATTCGAACAACTCGACTGTTGAGACCGTCAATAGTATTCACGACGAGGAAACGATTGGATTGAATCGAAATCGTAGCGGCCAGCCATCGGAACTCATCCTGTTCATCGCGTTGGAGTATCCTCACGACTAATGCTGTCAAGTCCTTCTGCTTTTCTTCCTCAGCTACGGCGCTCGCTTCATTGTCGCTCGAAAGATTGAGCGACTGAATAACCCTGTTCACGTTGCAAACTCGTGCCGGTGACAAATCAATAGCGAAATCAGGCACTTTGATGCTCAGTGCCGCATTCGGATGCGGCGAAGTGTGATCCAAATTTTGGACAAAAGTCAAGTCCATGGACGTTGTGTGTAAAAATGGCACTAAATTAGTCTCAAGGCATAGAGAATCGGGATTGAAGTTCGCCCGTATCGTATCTGGATCCCAGCTTCCTTCGATGAATCCGATTTTAAGTCCTCGAACCTGAATGAGGTATGCGTTATGTTGCTCCCGTGCATCTTTTGGTACACCGACGGAACTCGGACGAACAGATTTGACGGTAGCAGAGCCTAGATCCACACATAAATTGACCCCTTCGGCACTCGCAGGTAAAATAAATATGGGTGCGTGAATGTTCAGATCAAGTTTCATTCGAGGACCAATTTTGAAAGAATTGGTTTGCTGCATCAACGCTTTTGTGCTGCTTTGATCCATAGTGTCATCGTCAAGAATGTAAGACTTGATATAACTCTTAGTAAATTTATGACGCGTGGCAGTAGCAGCAACGCGTTCTAAAGGCTCTCGTAGAAATCTAACAAACGACTTCTTTAATTTAGCGTTCAGGAGGATTTCCTCGCGAGTTTCAGGATCTCCTTTGACCATCTGAACTTGGAGCGCCACATAGTCAACGGCAACGTCACCCCAAAGAACAGCGTGAGCTTCATCACCCGAGGGTAACACACGAACGTTGTCGCCGTTCAAGTCGAGCAGTTTACCTTCCGGAGCTGCAATAGTGATACTCTGAATCAATAGTCTCTGTTCAGACATGCTCCCACCCATGCACTTTCCGAATAAAATGCGACTGATGGCAATTTTGAAAATCTCGCGCTCGCCGCCAATTAACTCATCATCGATCATGGTCACGAAAATATCCGGAATACTCAAGCCAATTTGCTTATTATTTCGCGCGGACTCATCCTGCACTAGTGACTCATTTCGCTCCGTCAAATTCACCGCATCAGCCAAATCGTTCCATTCATCTGTTGATACGGTATCGACACGCGACGCTCGCTTTTGTATCCTGGCCAGCTCACTGGAATCTTTCTTGCCAACCGTGCGCTGAAATGGTTTAGTGAGCGCTTTGGCCGCATCCACAATGTTCTTCATCCCACCTCCCGCGAGCTTGACGACAGTTCCAACTATGACGAGCTTGTTACCATATCGACGCAGTCGTTCGCGTGTCACCGCAGCACTCACGCCGTTGGTTCTGCGATACTCTTCGTGAGCCATAATTCTGAACAGTACGATGCTCTGCACTGGCACATCAATCTCAAGCGCATCCATTTCCTCTGAAACCCCAATCTTGAGCTTTGGCGGCCAATGCTGATTTCTCTGATCAGACTTGTGTAGAACCATGCACTCTGGCGGCGGCGGCGCAGCCCGCAAATGTTCAAGATATAATGGTATGTAACTTGCCCGCGCTTTGCAAACCTTCATCATCTTATCGATGCTCAAGCTGAAATTTATACCTCGCCGTTGGCGCACTTGCTGAACATGCATCTTGACGGACTCAATCGCAAATTTCCACCACGCGTGTGTGTTGTCGGTGACTGCGACTCTTGGACGCAAGTGCACATACTCGTGACGCACGCGACTCAACTTTATCCTCGAATTGAGGGCCCAGAACACTTTGAGCTGCGTTGAGCGCACATTTATACAAATGGGTTCCATGTTCACCTGGATCTGATGCATCGGAGACATCGTGTCGGTTTCGTTTCGGCCGCGGCGCGAGTACATCGCCGTACCTCGGATGGGACCAAAAATATACGACCGAGGCATCGTCACGCTTTTGTCGTGAGCATCGGGAGAGTCGAAAACGGCGGACATGTGACGTACGAATTTACTCTGCGGGACCCCAGGCCATCCATTCGGACTGCTAGACGCCATGGATTTCGAGCCAAAGTCGGCGTACGCGCCCATGCGCTCCAACTTGACAATCTTTCGCAGTCTCTCGGCGAATCCGCCAACTTGAAACGTTGCGGCTAAATTCTCATCCACCGTGGACAACGACAGACCTTCGAGAGTGAATCCCATAGCGCAGGGAATATTGGTATCGCCGTACGTGTCCTCGATGCGCACGTGAATTTTTGAAATTTCCACAATCAAATTCGCCATAACCACGTCGATTATCCCAGCCAAACCTTTCTTTCGTTTCTCTGCCGCGTTCGTCCGCTCGACCGAATCATCTTCATCATTTGTCTCCAACGTATCAACCTTGACCGCGGGATTCCACTTCAACCACGCCTGTTCCGCCGCGTCCACCGCCCGTCGCGCTGCCTTGGCCGCTTTCACCCGCGTCTTCCTCTCTCTATCCTCCGGCGTCTCCGCTTTCGACGGTGCTCCCGTTGGATCGATCTCTCCAACGATATACACTCCACTGAACGTCACGCGCACCGGTTCTTTCCCTAACGACCGCCAAGGAACGCGAACTCGCAGTTCATCCACGAAGCCGCTTCGCGCCGCCAACGACGGCTCATCCAACAACACCGTCAGCGCATCCGCCTTCATCTTCACCTTGCGCACGACGACGTCGCCATTTAATACCCCAACGCGCACGTCTTCGTCATCGATGCCTTCTAAAACCGCCCCAAGGTGCGTGTTCAAGAAATTCGCCAGTAATTTTTCAAACATTCCTCCCTTCGTTCGTTTTCAAATTCCTTCCTTCCGTCGTCCGACGTCGCGCGACGTCCTCGAGCGCGATTTATCGCCGATCGTTCGCCCCTCGCGCGCCCGTCTCCGTCGTCCTCTCCGTCGTCGTTCGTCTCCCCTCCGTCGTCGTCATCACTCGCGTTCGTCCACGCGCTGGCCAGCGCGCGTCGACGACGAATGACGACGGTTCGCGCGTCGCGCGTCGACCGCACGCGGCGTCCAGCGCGCGCGATGGACGTCGCGAACGCCCGTAGTGGAGCCCTCGCGAACGGGAATAAACGACTCTCGACGCCTCGCGATCGACGATCGGGACGTCGACGCTCGTGGCGAAAAATTTCGAAAACAGAATTCGCGTTCGTTTTCGTGCGAACGAAAGGCGAAAAACGAACGCGACCGAATGGCCGACCGACCGACCGAATGACCGACCGACCGACCAACCGACCGACCGACCGCGCCCCACTCGTCGACCGACGACGACGACCGTCGTCATCACTCGCGCGCGCGCGTCGTCGCGAATCGTCGTCGCGAATCGTCGTCCGCGACCGAGCGCGTGCGATCGCGCGCGATCGAATAATATCACATAAAAATCAAGCATGGGTCCC
>Ga0222712_10002796_pt1 | contig 19612 bp, 12 predicted proteins | sample C33_657DmetaG_FD_165043 | JGI IMG/M metagenome (GOLD analysis project Ga0222712, IMG submission 165043) | Estuarine water microbial communities from San Francisco Bay, California, United States - C33_657D | ecosystem: Environmental > Aquatic > Marine > Unclassified | place: USA: California... | reverse complement strand
TTAGGGCGACGGTGGGCGGTAGCGTAGCGATTGTATACGAGCGAGCGAGCGAGGAGAGAGACTCAAAGGCGTCAGAGGGCGACGGGCGAACGCGCGTTCGCGCATTCGTTCGCGTTCAATTGTGTTCGTCCACGACAGCGCGCGAATTTCGTCCGTCGCGTCGTCTCGTTCGTTCGCCCGCCATGGCGCGCCGGTTCGCGATCGAATGCGCCAAGGCGCTGACGCGAGCGAACGCGAACGCGAACGCGTCCATCATCGCATGTCACGGCAGTTCGCACGCGACGCATCACGCGATTCGGCGAATGCGAGAGAGAGTAGGGAATTGGCGTGTGACGCGCGCTCGGGAGTTCGGGACGACGCCGCCGGGGCCGGGGTACGGCGGCGTCGTCGGCGCGTCGAACGCGAACGCGAACGCCGCTCATGGATTTGATTCGACCTCGTACGCTCTTTGGGGATTGATATGCGCCAACGCCGGGGTGTACTACGCGTGGAACACCACCGACGCGAAGTTTATGCAAAAGCACTTCACGGTGAGCGAAGAGTCGCTCCATCGCGGGAGGTATTGGACGCTGGCGACGAGCGCGTTCTCGCACTACGATATGACGCACTTGGGGATGAACATGATCGCCCTGTATTTTTTCGGGCGAAGCGTGTGCGAGAGATTCGGAGGACGGTATTTGCTCGCGCTGTATTGCGTCGGTGGGGTTGGGGCGAGCGCGGCGCACGTGGCTTGGTGTCGACGGTCGCGAGAGCGACGGATTCACGAAGCGAGACGAGGAGGGAATATTTTCGATCGCATAGACGATTACGTTTGGAGATTTGTCGAGGAAAGATCGTCGAAAAGGGGGTATTATTTCACCCCAGCCGCGCTCGGGGCGAGCGGGGCGGTGAATGCGATCGTGGCGTTTGAGATTTTGTTGTACCCGATGCGGACGATTTACCTGTACGCGATCATCCCTGTGCCGAGTATTTTGCTCGGTGGATTGTTCCTTTTGCGAGACGTCGTGGGGATGCAGGACGGCGGGAGCGGTGTTGCGCACGCCGGGCATTTAGGTGGCGCCGCGGTCGGGGTGTTGGCGTTGACGGTGAAGAAATTGCGACGGTTTAGGTAGACGGTAAGAAATCAGAATTGTGTTTTACATTGTAAGTGTACGGTAGCGGCGAGCTGAATTCAATCAAATCAATCGTGCAAGCAAATGACTATGGTGCGGAAAAAATCAACCGATCAATCACTTTTCTGGTGATTTGCTTTTTGATAAGGCGCTTCGCGACGCGCGAGATGGACCCTCGGCGGGTGATTTTGACGACGAGCCGGCGTTCTCAATGTCCTTGGCGCGACGCGCGGCGCTCGCAGCGGGAGACATGCCATCGTCGACGTTTGCAGACTTTGACGGGCGAGCATTTGCTTCTTCTTTGTCAGCTTTATGTCGCGAGCGTCCACGAGTCTCATCCGCTGGTCGAGGCGCCGACGTCGACGCTACGGCATTTTGTTCAGCAGCGTTCGGCGCTGGCGTCGGGGCCGACGCGTCCGCATTCGCGTTCGCGGGCGTCGTCACCTGGGGCACTTGAGATACCGCTTCGACAGTCGCCGAGCGGTTTTCTCTGCGCCCTGCAACCGAGTCTCGCGAGCTGCGCTGCCGAACATTTCTGTCGGCGTCGTTCGTCGCGGTGATGAAACTCGGCGCTGGTACCGAGCGAAACATTGAGCCGAAAAGTGTAGAAAACGTTCGGTTCAACAACCCGTGTTCGTGCGCGGCAGGGCCTTGCGCTTCGGGAGGAGCCGCGGTCGGAACCACCACTGTCGCGGTCGGAACCACCACCACCGGTGTCTGCGACGCCGCCGCTCTCTGCGACGCCAGAGCGGCGACCGCTGCCTGCGCCTGTCGGCGCGCCGTCGCGGCGGCCGCCGCCGCGCGCGCTCCATGTTGTCTCTCCTCCGCCGCTCGTATTTCTTGTCGCAGCGCTTGCTGAATCGGTTCAGGCAGGTCGTCCATGCCCTCGTAATCCGGACCGGAAATGATCCGCACGCCGCCGGTCATGCCCACCGGTCGATGAACCGCCGGTTGGCCGTTGACAAACGTCGCGCTGTTGTGAAGCGGCATGCCGGGAGGACGGGTGTGAGGCATTTCGCCGCTGGGCGCGATGTGCGCCAAGCGAGGATAAGTGAAAACGCTCCTCGGCGCGCCGACAATTTCCCCAGACGCTTGTGCGCCGGCGCCGGCGACGTCTTGCGGCGGTGGTGGCACCACCGCGACGGCGCGCGCGAGCTCGCACCACAGCGAGCCGACGGATTGCATCACCGACGCGAGCTGAAGACTTCGCACTTGCGTCTCCGCCGAATTCTCGCGCGTCGCCGGGGCAAAACGCTCGGCGATGTTTTCAAGAATCGGTGCTGATGCGCGCGCGAGATTCGCCGCCGAGCGTAGGAGTTCCCCGAGTCCGCCCACGGCGACCTCGCTCCGCGCTCGCGGCGTCGGCGCCGAGGCGTTATCCGCGGGCGCGGCGTCCGCCGCGGGGTCGACGACGATCGGGGGTAAACCCGACGGCAGGGGAAGATCCAATCGTGCGAATGGACCGCAATCACGCCCGATGCCGTGCTCGAAACACGCTTGACACAAATCGAAATCTTCGTGCGCTACGCTCTTGAACCGCGCGCCGGTGACGGGTCCGACGCCGCACGCGTCGCACTGCACGCCGTAGTGCGTCGCGCCTCGCCCTTCTTCACCCGCGTTCGCGCGCTCCGCCGTCACTCGCGGCATTTCCGGTGAACTCACCCGCACCGCCTCGATCGTTCGTTCGACGTTTCCAACAAACCTTCGCAACGTGTCTTCATTATTCCCGACGCGTTCGCCCGCGTTCGCGTTCGCCCGCTCGCTCGCTCGCCCCGCGCCGACCGGCGCGCCGATGGAAAACTCCACCGTCAGCGCCCCTCCCACGGCGCTCGCGAGCGCGGACCCACCGAACAATTGCGCGATCGCGTTTGACAAATCCCCAAACTCATTCCCACTCGCCGCGGAGCCGAGCGTCGACGTCCCGTTTCCGCCGCCTTCCGCGTTCGCCCTTCGCCCGGCGTCGCTCGACGCGTCATCTCCCCTATCACCACCCCCGACGTCCTCGCTCGCGCGCACTAAAAGCAACGTATCTCCATCTTCCACCCTGGCGCTGGATAACGTGGTGTCATCCATGAGGACGCGTCCGCGACACAATATCCTCTGCGCTCGCGCCGGGACGCCGCTCGCGACCTCCACGGCGACCTTCAACGCGCGCGCGTTCGCCTGTTTCACATCCGACATCCACGTCGCGCGCTCGTGCGTCAGTCATCAAGAAAACTCGCACGCACTCGATTCACTTCAACGAAAGAAACCAATGACGAAGTGTTCGTCGACAAAGTGTTCCCATTCGACGTCGCTCGCGCTTCGCGTCGCGCGCGACGTACGTTTCGCGCGACTTTGACCACGTGCTCCCCTCGTGGGTCGTGCGCGCGCACGCGAACGGTGAGCGTGTCCTGTGCAGGGCGTTCATTCATCCCTTGGTTTTCGAGTTCGCGATCCATCGTCTTTTCGGGATGTCGCTTTCGAGAGTTCAAGTCAAAGGCGCGCGCGAGGCGCGAAGTGAAGCTTCGCTCGACGCGACGCGCGCGACGCGCGAGCTCAACTCGGCATTTCCCGACTTTTTGTCTCACGATCGTTGCGATGCGTTGAGGATGAAATAACATTTCGACTTTGCGCTTCGTCACGGCGTTCCACGACGTTCGTACCGAAGCGAAAGGAAAGACACCGATGCGGCGTCGCTCGTCGAGCGCGCTTCGCGAGTCGCGCGGCGCCGCGACCACCTACGTCGCCATGAGCGCGTTTCTCGCGCACAGCGCCGCCGCGATGTCTCTGGTGTTCGCGAAAGATTTACATCTGGAACAAAAACCCGAAGTCATGAACGTGGCGTACGCATTGGAGTTCGCGGCGACGTGCGCGAAGCCGCTCTACGCGTACGCGAGCGACCGCGGGGCTTTTTTTGGTTATACCACGTCACGGTCGACTCACGTCCTCGCGGGGTGCGCGATGACGATGTGTTGCGTGGTATTCGCCTCGCGCTCGCGCGGCGTGACGTCAGCGATCGCGTTCGGGGTTTTAAGCGCCGCGGCGAGCGCGCACGCGTCGGCGGCGTTGGATGGGTACGTCGCCGAGAAATTCGGTGATTCGAAACGTCACGCGATCGCTTCGCAATCGATCGCGATGGCGTCCAAAAGCGCTGGGGCGGTGATTGGGTACGTTGCGAGCGCGATGACGATGATGGTGATGAGCGCCAGGGCGAGCGCGACGGCGAGCGTTTTTTGGCTGGCGTGCGCGGGCGCGGCGGCGCGAATCGGTTTGGATGAACGCCATGACGCGACCGCGGGCGACGCGAGGGCGAGCGAAGGCGAGTTCGAGCGCGTGTTCACGTCGACTTCGATGGAAGAGTTCGCGAAAGCGGGAGAAGGAGAGGGAAAGAATGATGACGAGCGCGGGTCGCGTAAGCGGTGGAACGCGCTGTTGGAGGTTGGGTTCGTCAGAAGCGCGATGGCGGTGTTCTTCTATCGCGTCGCCCCCACGGCGCTTGATACGTTCGCGGCGTACACGTATTGGGCGTTTCAAGACGTGCTCGCGAACTGGGGGTTTGCCGTCGTGTCGTTGTTTTCATCCGTCGGCGGGTTCGCGGCGGCGGCGGCGTTTGGCGCGGCGTTTGGCGGCGGCTCCGGCGAGGACGTCGTCCTTGGCGATGATGCGACGCGAATGTACGAGCCGATGCCTATGCCGATGACGTTTCGCGATAAAGCGCGAGAGGTGGGGAATCGATTGGCGAACGCACCGCTGTGGGTGCTATTCGTGTTCTGCGCCGTCGCCGACGCGACGCTCGGGATGTGCCGTCTCTTCATCGTGTGGTCGCCGCCGCGAGCCGGCGCGGTCTGGGCGCTTTCAGCCGTGGAAATAGCGTGCTCGTTCGGATTGGACCTTGGATACATGCCGATTCTCGCACTCGCCGCGATGGTGGCCCCGCCCGAGATCGAAGCCGTGGGTTTCGCCACTATCATTTTCGCCGCCGACGTCGGCTCGTTGTTCTCCGCCGCGATTTCCGCCGAGGTCACGCGAGATTTCAATCTAGGCGCTCCCACGCGGCTCGCCTCGGATGGCACGACGTCTATCCCAACCGGTCGCTCCTGGTCCGCTCTCCCAGCCTTCCTCACCGTCGTCGCTGCGAGCAAAATCATCATTCCACTCTGTACCGCGCCCTGGCTCGTGCGCGAGAGCGAGCGAACGAACGCTCGCTCGCGCGTCGCCGCCGCCGACCGAGCGTTCGTCGACGACGACGTCGACGCCCTCGTCCCTTTCGCAGACGATATATTATTCGTTTCTCCTCGCGATTCCACCGTCACGTCCTCGCGCGCGTCTCTTGAGGCACCAGATGTACATCAGTAGCGTTCGCTCGGCTCGCGTCCCGTAGCGTTGTCAGCGTCAGCCGCCACGTTCTTTCGCTTTTCACGCTCTCAGTCGCCACACTCCAGGGCGAGCGAGTTCGTTCCTCAGCACACGCGCGCGCGCGATGAAGAACAAAAAGAAACGTCAAGAGCGCGAGAACGCGCGAGCGATCGACGCGAAAACGCAACGCGACGCGATCGCGAGCGACAGCGAAGAAGATGATGAGGAATACATGAAGCGAAACGCGAAAGCTATCGTTCAGGGGACGGGGTACGTCGCCGCTGGGGCTCGACCGCCCGCAGTGAGCGCGACGAACGTGAATAAGAATGAAAAGTGTTTGATATTAACCAGTCGAGGATCGACGAGCCGAGTGAGACACTTGATGCTGGATCTCATGACGTTGATTCCGCACGCGAAGAAAGACGCGAAGATGGACACGAAGAATGAACGACGAGCGGTGGTCGAGGCAGCGGAGCTCAGGGGGTGCACGACGGCGATGTTTTTTGAGATGCGAAAGAAGCAGGATTGCTATTTGTGGCTCACGAAGTGTCCGAGCGGGCCATCGATTAAGTTTCACGTGACGAATGCGCACACGATGGCGGAGTTGAAGATGACTGGGAACCATTTAAAGTTTAGCCGACCGTCGTTGCATTTCGCCCCGGCGTTCGACGACGCCCCGCACCGGAAGTTGATCAAGGAGGCGTTGATTCAAACCTTTGCCACGCCGCATCGACACTTCAAATCCAAGCCGTTTTACGATCATCAGTTGTGTTTTTATTGGGAAGACAATCGCGTGTGGTTTAGAAATTACCAAGTCGTGTTTCCGAGCGGTAAAGACGCCGGGACGAACGGATTGTCCCTCACCGAAGCCGGTCCGCGGTTATGCTTACACCCGATTAAGATCTTCGCCGGTGCGTTCGGCGGCGCCGTGCTTTTCGAGGATGAAACGTTCGTATCGCCGAACGTGACGCGTTCAGAAAAGCGTAAAATCGACATCGACCGCTACGCCGACAAGGTGCGCAAAAAGCAAGCGCGCAAGGCGCACAAGAGCATGAATCAATTACGTGGGGATGATTTAGACGACGTATTTAGAGACGGCGACGACGAGTGATGTCGTGGAAACGTCCTTCGTTAGCCATCGACGCGTTTCCGCGTGTACTACCACCGTACTCGACGCTTCGTCTTTCGCCTCATACCTACCCTCGATGCCGTCCATGAATCATCCCTCTCCTCGCTCCCCGATCGACTTCGTGGCATGCTCGCGTTGACGCGCGATCGCGCGCGCGCCGTGCGCGAGAGCTTGCGCGCACACGAGTCGTGGCAACGCGCCTCGAGTCGAGCGTACGCGTTGCGTCGTCGGACCTCGCTCGCTCGTGTAAACTTTGAGCGAGACTTGATCGCGATCGCCCGCGCGTTGCGCGCGATCGCCTCTCACGCCGGTGCGTCGCTCGATGATGACTTACGCATCATGGCCTCCGTCGCGTTGTTGAAGTGGTCACGCGGGACGGTGGATGAGAATGGAGGCGATTCGCGCCCGCGACCGTTGCGCTCGGGCGCGCGAAGCTGCGCCGAGTACGTCGACGAACGAACGGATTGCGAACGAGAGACGCTGTATGATGTTTTAGAATTGATGATGACGGATGGAGACGTCGAAAAAGACGATCGATGGCGAAATGCGATGGATTTGAATAGAATTAAAGAGTTCATTCGCGAGACGAGCGCGATTGGAAGCGAACGACGGGACGCGGATGTGTGCGAAGAAGCGAGAAGGATTTTACGCGATGACAATGACTTAGAGGGCGCAATCGCGGTGTTACGCGTCGCTGAACGACAAGGAAAAGCAGCACGCGGACAAAAGATTTGGCACGGCGGCGCGGCGAGACGAAGGATGCTGGCGTTGTGCGAACGCGAGCGATGGTTGAGAGCGGTGAAGAAAACGGGCAGATTGGAGTCTGCGAAACGGGGCGCACGATTTTTGCAATTGAAGCCGAGGAGTGAACACCGATCACGCGATGCGGCAGGATTTCGAGCGGGTGATGCGGATGCGATGAAGTTTTCGAACGATGCGTTGCGGGCATTGGACGCGGCTCTGCGAGACGACGCCGGGGACGCGACGTGCGCGATTGCGCAGGCGCAGATTCATTTGTTTCAAGGGAATTTCAACAAGGCGCGCGATGTGTTGCAAAAGTGCTTATTAGAGAATCCAGACGATGCCGATGCGAACGGGGCGCTGGCAGAGTTGTTGATCAACGCGCGGGTGCTAGGGAAGAAAAAGATTGACGTTCGAGAAATAGTAGGCGCGTGCGCCGCGGCTTTGCGCGTCGACGCCACCGCTCGAGAGCCTTTGGATACCCTGTGGGATCTCGCAGACATCGATGATGACGAAAGCGGCACGACTAGAAAGCACCTGCTCGAGGCGCTTGCGTCGTGCGTAGAGGAACAGCCATCGAACTGTCGCGCGTGGGTGATGCTCGCGACGATGCTAAGCGGAGCGCTATATTTAGATGGCTTACCACGCGGGCCAAAGAAGCGATTCAGTCAGCAAAAGCCGCCTCATCTTGAGAAGAGCGTCCGATCAACTAAGTCTTCGTTACCTTCTTCGGTCACGCGTTCGTCGAAATTGGCGAAGGGGGCGGTGTCGGTTTCGCTCGCTCCGTCGACATCGAGCGTCTCGGCTACGTCGACTAGCAACTTTACTTTGGTATCGTCATCGTGGTTGTCATCGTCACACACGATGTCGTCATCTGATAACGATGACGAACGATCCTCTGATAGTGATTCAAGCGATTCGGATTCATCCGACGATGGCTCTGAACGCCCAATTTCGAGGATCGTCGCGAAAGCCAAGCTTTATAACGCAAAACCAATAGATCCGTCGCTCGTGTCGCACGTCTTCAACGAGGATCGATTGTGGTGGATGAATTCGATGTTTAACGTCAAGAATGCAGAAATTCAGTTCAATCGCAAGAGTGAACTCATTCTGTGGCGAGCTCGTCACGTGGTTGCGAGCATCCTTTACCCAAAAACGAAGACGACGAACCAGCTCAACTTGCATTTATTTCCGCACAAGGTTCAAATTCCAGACGTCGAAGTTTCGTTTTACAATGATGCCTTTCCGCCAGACCTGATTAAGCGTTGCGAGAAACGCTCAATTATTCTCCTGTGGCAGCGAGAATCAATGTTGAGACAATTTAGGAATAAACATAGGAAGATTTCGCGCAATTTGCTCAAAATCGATGCTGGAGAAGACGAGGAACGCGAGGGTGGGACGCCAAACGAAAGCTCGCGCCCAGCCTATGGACCATCGAAGCGAATGAAGAGAGATGAGCGACATGAAAGCAAGATGAAAATCACAAAGTATGCTATAAAGGATGAGTTACTTGAAAATGAGAACGTCCAGAACCATGCCGTTTCGCGCGCGGAGAAACTGCGAGCCGCCGCGGAGGACATGGGTGGTAAGCTCAGAGCTCTTCGGAAACTGTCGCGGAAGTACGTGAATCCATCGGGAAAGGTATCACCGAAGAGACGCAGTTCTATACTGATTAGTTTAGCCGCGCACGAAATGGCTGCGGAGCGAGGAGATGCCACCGACGAGGAAGCTCTACGTCATTTACAAGCGAAGCTCGAACGCATGGTCGCAGAGAAGAAGCTCAAAGCCAACGCGCACATACGCGAGTACAGGGCGAGAAAATCGGAAAGACTGGCGGCTGCAAGGTCTACACGCGTGAAAAAAGAAGAACTTTAGCGTCGCATCGTTGGATCATCGAAGCCGATATCGCGCGACATACGTAGTCATAGAATAGAAAGTATCATACTGTACAGCATGCTTCATCAAATGGTTTTTCAGAGCGCGAGCGTAATACCAACGGGAGCGTGATCGCTTCCGTTCACCTTATCGAGAATAAAAGCATCGACGACGCGCAATCCCGAGCTTCCAAATAATTTCGCCGATGCGAGCGTGTAGTCCAAGCGCAGGCCCTTATTCACCGGGCGGTTCCCCGCGCGCTGGCTCCAGAAGGAAAACCACCCCGTGGCATCGGGGTGGAAATGCCGAAACGCGTCGACGAGATTATTTTTCTCGAGCATTTCTCCGAACGCCTCGCGCTCTTGTGGCGTCGTCCCGGCGCTCTTCTTAATGTGCGGCGCGCCAACGTTCCAGATGTCCGAATCGAGATGCGCCACATTCAAATCTCCAACGTAAACCACGGGCTTCTTCGATTCCAATCGCGACAAGTGCGCTCGCATGTCTCGTTCCCACTCGCGTATGCGATAATCCAAACGCTTTAAATCTTGTCCACTGTTCGGCACGTACGCCATGACGACGTAAAACGACTCGTACTCCAGAGTCAACACCCGACCCTCGTCCACGTACGCCCCATCCATGCCTTCCTCGATGGCGAGTAATTTCGCGCCGTCGTACTCCGTCGCCGTCTTTGGTTTCGTCCCAAACATTCCATCCAACGACGTTTGCCCGCCTTTCCCTTCCCCTATTTGCGCTTTACACATCACCACGACCCCGGAATACCCTTTCTTCACCGTGCTCACGGCGAATCGAATCGTCCTATACTCCGGAAACGTCCTCGCTAACGTCATCCGCGCCTCCTCCGCGTGCGACGCTTGCAACTTATGTTCCTCCAAACACACCACATCTGGTGCTTCCTCGTCTATGAGGGACTTTAAAACCCCCATACTCTTCGTCGCGAACGATCGAAAACCCGCAACGTTCCACGCCAAAGCCTTAAACGTGCGCGTCGCTTGAGCGTTCGCACCGAACGCGCGCTTCGCCGTCATCCGCGGCGGCGCCGCGCTCGCCGCGCTCATCTTTTGTTTCTTCACCTCAAACGCGTCCAAGTCCTCGCATTCGTCGCGTTCGACGTTTTCTCGCACGCTCGTTTTGCCTTTTTTCGCGTTCGTTTTCGCATCTCCATCGTTCGTCATGCGTCGAGCGATGGCGCGTTCGCGAGCCGCGAAGCTCGCGCGTCTAAAGCCCGCGGCTCGGGCTTCACACGTCACCTCCACGCGCGATGCTCCTCGGCGCGCGCGCGCAACGCACGCGCTGCGCATCATTCGTCACGCGCGCGTCCTCGTCCTCGCTCGCGCGCGTCACTCGCGTGGTGCCTCTGAAGATGATCACCGTGAGCAAAGGCGACCGCGACGCCGACCGGCTCGTCGCGCGATACAACGAACGAAGCGCGCGATACGCGCCGATGGAAGAAATCGTCGTGAAACAGAATCCGAAGAACGTGAAATGCGCTGAGGCGCAAAAAGCGCACGAAGGCGAGCGCGTGATGAAGGCGCTGACGTCGAGGGACTACGTCGTCGCGTTGGATGAACGAGGACGAGACGTGTCGAGCGAGGAATTCGCGTCGATCGTCGCCGCGATCGCCGAGCGAGGGTACGAGCGAGGGGTTTTTGTTATGGGTGGACCGTACGGGCACGGCGAGGACGTCGTGAAGAGGGCGAATGAAAAAGTGCGATTGAGCGCGATGGTGCTGAATCATCAAGTGGCGCGCGTCGTCTTGGCGGAGGCGGTGTATCGCGCGCACACGATTTTGCGCGGGGAACCGTATCACCATTAATACAGTAGTTGATACATTATAGTAGGTTTGATTGTGAAATAATAATAGAATGATGTATTATGAGGAAGACAACGGTAAGAGACGCGGCGAGGGATGGACGTCGACGAGCGTCGACGCCGATGGACACCGCACCTGGACGGCAACGCATACTATTCAAATAATTGATTTTTTGACGAGCAACACCCCGGTTTCTAAGTGTGGGGTGTAGGGAAACTGATCGAACACGGCGAAGCGCTTGATGTCGTGCGTTTGACACAAAATTTCGCAATCGCGCGCCATCGTTTCGGGGTTGCACGAAATATACACAACGCGGTCAAATCGCGAGCAGAATGTGCTCACGCGCTCGCCCATGCCCGCGCGCGGCGGGTCTACTAGAATGGTTCTCATGTCGTACGTGCTCAAATCGACTTCTTTGAGTCTCTTGTACGCGCGTCCACCGTCTAGCGCGTCAGACAACTCCTCGGCGCTCAGGCGCGCGACTACGATGTTGTCAACGCCGTTTGCCCTCATATTCTCCAGCGCGGCAGAGACTGACGATTTCGCCATCTCCGTCGCTAAACATTTTCTAAACAATGGCGCGAGGGCGATAGTGAAGTGCCCGTTGCCGCAATACAATTCCAAAAAATCGCTCGTCGTCGGCGCGACGACGCCGTTTGGGTCATCGCACACCGCCGCCGAACGCGCCCACGCGAGCATTTGCGCCGCGACGCCCGCGTTCGGCTGCGTGAATGAGCCTTCTAACTGTTTATAACTCACCAACTTCTCAAATCCTTCCACGCGAACGCGTTCGGTGACGAAATCTTTCGCGTACACAAACTTTTGATTCCTCGCTCGTCCGATGACGTCGATCCCGAGCGCTCGTCGCATCGCATCCGCCTCGCGCTCCCACGCCCCGTCGAGCTGTCGGTGATACAACAAACTCAGCACGCAATCCCCAGTCGTGGCGGTCAAAAAATTCGCTTGGAATAATTTCTTGCGCACGAGCTCTCGCTTTTCAACCTCTTCGATGACTCGCGGCATCAACTCTCGTATCCTCGCGTGCGCCATTGGGAAATCTCTCACCTCCACGATCTCTTTCGGTGCGTCGCTATCACACATGGCGAAAAAACTCCTCGCGCCATCGTGCCAGACTTTAAAATCGCACCGCATGCGAAAACTCTCTCGCGCGCTCGCGAACGTTTCCGTCGGCGTCGCCAGAGACAAAGCCATGCCAAATCTTTTTCGCGCCTCGTTCGTTTTCTCCCTCAATTCGGCGTCGTACGACATCGGTCGACACTCCACATCTAACCTCGCGACCGGGGGTGAGGGGCGGTACAGACGAACGAAGGGCGCGCGCCTTGCGCGGCGGCGGGCGAAGACGGCGCGAGCGACGCCGACGCGGGACGCGAGCGGCATGGGCGACCGCGCGCGGTCAAAGGCACAGCGGCGATAGGGAAGGCAAAGGAATGCGTTTTGTTCAGCGACTGAAGGCGCGAAACGCGCGCGCGCGCGACGCGGCGAGGGCGAGAGTGGGGTCGGCGCCGCGGGCCGCTCACGCGGTTACGGACGACGGTCGCCGACGACGAATGTTGACGTGGTGGTGCGGTGCGGTGGGTATTGATGAGACGTCTCAAGTGGAGACCAAATCGTCGGTGACGGCTTCTAAAGCGTCGAAGAGCTCGTTGGGGGTGCCGAAATCGGGAGGTCCGAATCGTTCGGAACGGCGCAACATGGCTTTGATTTCTGCGCCGTAGGCGATGGCGAGCGCGCCGAGAGAGATCTCGACGGTATCGCATAAGCGCCGTGCCTCAGGAACGGCGGGAGTGAACGCCGGTGTTATAGCGCCGTTGGCGTCGTTTCTATTCGTCGCCGTGATTCCTAAAAAGTACAACACACGGTTGATGATTTTGTCGCGCTTGGCGACGATGGAGTTGGCGTTAGCTGTCATCGCCAAATCGCTGGATGTGAACCCCATGGTGGCGCGCACCGGGGGTGAGCCTTGTTCGATAATCGTTCGGCACGCTAACAGTACGGTGAGCAGCGTGCGCACGATGGCGTCTAGATTGGGATTGAGTAGTTCCGCATTCCCTCGTGTGTCTTCAGTTTTAGCAGCGACGGCGAGTGCCGACGCGGCTCGCGCGCCCCAATTCGCCAGTTCAGCGTACGATTTCAGCAACACGCACAGCTCCTGTCCGGCAACTTCTGGAGACAGCGCCTCGCTTTGCCGCACGGCGTCCCACGCCTTCTGGGTCGCCGCACTTTCATGCCGAAACTTTGGTTTTGGCGCGTTCATCTGCACGTACTTTTCGCTAATCCTACGCGCGGCGTCAGCATCCGACTCGCGCAACGCCGCCAACATCGTGCGATCCATCGCTTTATTTACCGACCGTGAAATCGCCACGAGCGGCGCAAGGGCGCTCGATATAACGAACGGCCACGCCGCATCGGGGGTATCGCCGTAGATGAGCCTTCGGCGTCGTCGCCCGCCACTCTCCGCGACGGTGCACATATCCAAGTACGCCAAATGCTGTACGAATGGAATCTCGAAATAGTTCAGCGCCGCTATCAACGGCTCGCACGCCACCTTCGGTCCTTGCGCGAGACTCTGCGGAAGAAACTCGTAGCGATCGGTGTAGACGATCGACGCGCACAGAAACGCGACGGCCCACGATGCGCTACAGAGCGCGGCGCCGCTCCAACACGCCATCGTCGCGAATACCAACCCTCGCGTCGTCGGCGCCGCCAATTGTACTTTGACCACAACTCGAGCGAAAAACACAATTATGACATACGCCAAGCACGAGTAGAACGCGCGCGCGCACCCGTTGCGCGCGCACGGAATCAACCCGCGTTTGAGCCGCGAGAAACGTGGCCGTGAAATTGATGGCCACGTCGTCGTCAACCCATCCGTCAGCCACGCGTGCGCCGCCGTCGAGAACCCCAAAAAGCACCCAAATTGCGTCGCAAATCGCGCATCCGATGCGGTGGCGACGAACGGGCGCACCAAAATCGACGCTTCATCCGTAGTTTTCGCGAGCCACGCCGCGCTCAGCGCGCCAGCCACCGCGAGCGCGCCGCCCAGCGCCCCGACCGTGACCCCGTCGCGCATCATCGCCGTGGCGACTCGTTCGCCGATGCGTTCGCCTCGAGCTATCGCGCATCCATCCACGTCGCTCGTCGAAATGAAAGCATTCGCGCTCGCCCGCGACGTCAATGCGACGGCGACGCATGCCGGGAGCTGCGTCGAAGCGAACACGCACGCGCGAGCGAGCGACGTCAACGGTCGCGCGCCGGCGTAGAAACTCGCGACATCGAACGCGGTGTAGTACGCAAAACCCTGCGAAAGGAAAGGGAAAAGGGAAAAACGAACGTCAGGGCGACGAGGCGTAGGGGCGACGAGGCGCGTTTGGACGTGTTCAAGACGCGAGCGCGCGAGGCGAAGCGCGAGCGAGGTTCGAGGACGCCGACGCGACGCACCAAGGCGGTGATGGCGAGGAAACTCCAAAATACCACGCCTACGGTGCGCCAGAGCCAGACTTCGGCGCAATCGCGAGCGAACCACTTTTCATCCATCGCGTCGCGTCGAAGTGTGAAGCGAGAAAGGCGCGAGGAGTACGAATGCGCTGATGATAAATTGAATGTGAATGGACTATTCTAAGCGATGGACATCGTGGTGAACGAGTCGACGTGATCAAACCTTCGTAAATTACGAATGATTTCATCTTCCAGCGTGGGAAGGTGCTCGCGTAAAGAGCGAAGGACGTCGCGATCGATGGCGAGGACGTCGAGCGATTCCCTAGCGACGACGGTGTTCAATCGAGGCGCTCCGGTGAGCAACGCGAGCTCGCCGAAATAACCACCCGGACCGAATGTGCGCAAGACGCGGTCTTGTGGAAGGGACTCCCCTAAGCCCACTTTGTCGATGTCGTTGTCAGCCTTGGTGGACACTGCGTAACCTTTGAGGACGACGAAGAATTTGTCGTCGCCCTTTTCGCCCTTCCTCATGACTTTTTCATTTTTTTTGAAACTGTACCTTTTGGCTTGCTTGACGACCATCGCGCGCTCGTAGGCCCCTAAAGCCGCGAATGCGGGAATTCTCGCCAACGTGCGCTCGTACCGCAATCGCTTCCACGCCATATCGAGCTCTTTCGTCGGGTCAAGATCGAGGCTCCTCGCTCCAAACGGGCCGTCATCGTCGTCGCCGAATCGTCGGCAGTCCTCAAATGCTTGTCGCGGGACGACCATGACCGTCACGTCGTTGACGGCGGTAACTTTTTCGCTGCTCGAGGGGTTGCCAAAGAGCGAGGACTCTCCGAAATACCCATTCCGGTTGATTAAATCTGAGTCGTAGTCGTACGCACTCCCGTTTGACGAACCAACCTTCGTCTTCGTCTTCGTTTTCGTCTTCGCCCTCAACTGGTCTATTTTCGCGCACCCCTTAGTGACGATGTACATTTCATCCGGGCACTCCCCTTCGCTGATGATCTCTTCTCCGGTTTTGAACTTTTTGGTCTTTACCATGTGCGCTAAGCGCGCGCGCCGAGCGCTCGACAACGCGTCGAAGAGCGGCACGTTGGCCAACACAGCTTTGTTGCGCTCCAGCAGCCATCGCCGCTCGCCGCCGGTGATCATTTCCAACAGCGAAAACATCGCCGCATAGTGCGGTGCGGTGCGTAAAAAGTGCGCGCGCGAGCCTTTATACAGCGCCAGCGGCCCTTCTCTCAGCACGATGTACCTGAACGCGCGAATCGAATTCTTATGCAAATGCGGCTTCAAGTACACGTACGCCCGCGATGTGTCGATGGGCTGCATCACCGCCACCGACGCCGCCGCGCTCAACACCCCACTCAGCGCCCCGAGCACGGGCGATCCTGGGGACAATATCATATTTCTCACCAAAGCCTCGCTCGCGATGGATTGCACGGTCAAATTCACGCTCGATCCCAACATGTCTCTCGCTACCGACGCCCCGACGCCCTTGTACAACGTGCGCCAACCTTCTTGTTTACATATCGTTTTAAACGCCATCACACCGTTGGCGTAATCGCACATCTTCGCCGGGACTTGCATGCGGGTCTTGATTAAATCGAATGGGTTACTGGAAACCGCTCCTACGGCGCCGCTAATGCACCCGGCGACGAATCGCGTCCACGTCGGCGCCGGCGTCTCGTCGTCCCCGTGCAGCGCCCGCAGCACCGCGGGAAATAACCCGATTCGAAAAACGTTCTTCGAGCTCTCACGCACTAACGCCACGGGTAGGCCTCGATAGGGTCCGCGAAATAGCCCCTCTTTTCGCACCATGTTTATCATCACTTCGGACATATTTTGTCCCCAGGCGGCGCTCGCGCCTGGCAGTTGCATGAGCGTCTTCGCGCGGTCCATCGGGTTAGTCACCAAAACCGCCGCGCACGATGCGATGACGGCGTTGGGCATGGATAACCATTTCGGCAGCGGTAGTTTTGCCGCGAGTTCGGTAGATCGCGGGAGCGTGAGCGTGCTCGAGGGTGGTTTCTTGCCCCGGCGCTTGGACCGCTCGGGGACAGCCGGCGCGGGCATCGGCACGAGAGCAAAGTCGACGGCGATCGAACGACTCGAAGCGCGACCGATTCTGGATCGACGCGCGACGCAAGAAACGCCGCGCGCGTTGAGGCGCGCGCAACCGCGGCGCGCACGGGTGGGAGTATGACGCCTGGACGAGGACGTCACCAGCGGAGAGCGCTTGGAGTAATACATCGAGAGCGGTGGGAGCACCGCGCGAGTGGCGGAGGGACGGATACACAAGCAAACTAGATGATTATCTAAGGGGCAACTCGGCGGTCGCCGTTGACGTCGTCGTCGTTGTCGTCGCCGAGGTGAAACGGGTCGAGACTAGTGTCATCGTCATCGTCCAAAGCGTACGATGGAGAGACGGCGAATTCGTTGGTGTCGTCAATCGAGGCGTCCGAGGCGTATCGGCGAGCGCGCTCTGGACGAACAGTAGTAAACCCACCAGGAATCTTTTTGAGGAGCTCTTCCGCCATCTCGCGTTCGAATACTGACGCCGTAGTGCACACGGTGGTGAGATATTTGCGCGTCACGTCATCGGGAGTCAGGCCCCGGCTGGACATGTCAGACATTATCAACGGCGCGTACTCAGCGAAAGAGCCCGATTCTGCCGCGGCTCGGAACAACATGTTGTACGTCGTCACGTTCGGAGTGCCGCCGTCGGCGATGAAAGCCTGCACGCGCTCATGCGCCGCCTTCATTTGTCCCAAATGTCCGTATGCGATGAGCACGCAGTTTAACAACCACAATGGTTTCCCATCTTTACCTTGGGCGAGCGTATTCGCGAGCGCGATAGCCTTGGTTGGCTCACGCTTGGCAAGCGCCATGACGCCAACACCGATGGCGACGTCGTCGAGCTTAAGACCGTCCGGCGGCTGCGTGAGCATCTTGAGGACCAATTGTGTTTGTCCCACTGCTCCACGTGCCTTGATCAACGCCGTGTACGACTCCACGCTGTGTTCGACGTCGTTGGTCCTCATGTCCACTTCCATGTCATCTAAAACCGATCGCGTGAGTGGCAACAGTGGCCCGAGCGCCTCCTCGTCGACGATCAAATCTCCGTCGCTCAAATCGAATTCAGCCGCCTGATTGGCGCACGCAACAAATAGCTGAACGAAAGTGTCCGGACCAGGAGTAATGCCCGATTTTCTCATGCTCTCACGCGCGCTCAGCGCTGCTTCCAAATCATTCGCGTTCGCACACGCGCTCAACAGAATATTGTACATCGTTAAATCAAGCTGTATGTCGAGTTCCTTCATGAGTTTCAAAACCTCGGCGACGCCAGCCATGTGTCCTTGCTCGGCGTTCGCCAGAAGGAGCGTAGTCAGGGCGTACTTATCCGGCGCAATGCCGCGATCTTTCATGGCTTCTAATATCTCGGTGAATCTTTTTCGCCCTTTGTCGAGATCTATCGAGCCAGTCGTTCGCTTTTCGTGCTTGTACTCGGCGCGCAGCACCGCGTTCAATGTGCGAGCATCCGCCTCGACGCCTAAATCATTCTCCAAGCGCATAAACCATTCGTTCACGGTGTCGAGGTCACCGATGTTCGCAAAAGTATCCAAAACGGTATTTGTAGCTACCAGCACCTCTTTTGCGCCGACGCGCCGGATTTCGTCGTCGCTGTCTAAGTTTCTGCTAAACTCCTCGGCGCCGCGCTGTCCCGTCCATCGACAGTGTCTCGTGCCCCAAAAATTATTTTGCTTTAATTTGTCGAATTCTTCATCCGTGCGCCGACGACCGATGCGAGTGAACATCTCCTCCAACGCCGCGAGCGCCAGAGCGCGCGATTCCGGAGCGCCCAATCGATCTCCTCTCCCAAGGATTGCGTGCGCCACGACGCGCTCTTGATGCGATTTCAACCAGCGCGCCTTTTTTGGAAACCTGTCCCAAACTTTCTCAACGCTCTCGCTCGATCCCGCCACGCGCTCGAGCTTGAGCATGATGTGCAAAACGTTCGCTCCCCCGGTAATATTAAAATCAAACATCATGTTCTCGACCTCTTGCACCATCGCTCGATCGCCCGCCATAGCCGCCGCGTTCATCACCGTCGTAAACAGCATGATATTTAACCCTCGCCCCGACGCCCGTCGTCGATCGCCCTCGATCATATCTCCCACGACGCGCGTTAAACCGTACTTCTCGTCCCTCGTCGCCGCCGTCGTCGTCGACGCCCCCTCGCCATCCTCTCGAACGCCGTACAAATACATCTTCAACCACTCCAGAGCGTCGCCCCGTCGTCCACTCCTCGCGAACGCCTTCATCACCCCAACGTGCGCTCGCGCGCACGGCACTATATTTTCCTCAATCATCGACTCCACTATATTCACCGCCGTCGTCGCGTCTCCCGCGTTCGCCGCCGCTTGCACCGCCAACGTCAGCGCCTGTCGCCCAGCAAACCCGTACGTTGCCACTAATCGACCTAACTCCTCGCTCGCGCCTTGAAAATCGTTTCCCCTGACGCACGCGCGCATGCGCGCTAGGCGCGCGCGTCGCTCGTCGTCGCTCGACGCGACGCGCGCGTCGTCGCTCGCCCGCCGCGCCGCGCGCGCGCGCGCGTCCTCCGCGCTCACCCCGACGCGCGAACGACGCACGATGACGAGGAAATGTACATCGTCAATCATAACGCGCGATGACGCGCCGATGCGCGAATGCGCCAAAGCGCGGAACATCGCGCGTCGATCGATGACGCAAAGAATCGATCGCGCACGTCGCGGCGCATGGCGTGGGCTTTGTTGGGGGTCGGTTTTGCGTGTTTTTTGGCGTGTTTTTTGCGTGTTTTTTGCGTATTGTGTTGGGGGTCGGTTTTGTGTTTTTTTACGTATTTTTGTGCGTGTTTTGTGCGTGTTTTGTGCGTGTTTTGTGCGATTTTTGTCGGGTGTGTGTCGGGTGCGCGTGACGACGTCGCGCGCGAACGCACGGCCGCGGTCGTCCGTCGAGTCCCGTCGACGACGACCGAAAACCACGCCCTTGGGTGTCGTGTTTTTCTGTTTTTTCGTGACTTTTTTACGGGTTTTAGGACCACGTGCGCACGATTTCGCACACGACCACGACGACCACGAA
>Ga0222712_10002795_pt1 | contig 19613 bp, 13 predicted proteins | sample C33_657DmetaG_FD_165043 | JGI IMG/M metagenome (GOLD analysis project Ga0222712, IMG submission 165043) | Estuarine water microbial communities from San Francisco Bay, California, United States - C33_657D | ecosystem: Environmental > Aquatic > Marine > Unclassified | place: USA: California... | reverse complement strand
GGCGCCGACTACGTGCGCACCGCACGCGCCAAGGGCCTCGGCTTCCGCCGCATCGTCTACGTCCACGCCCTCCGCAACTCCCTCATCCCCATCGCGGCTACCTTCGGCCACAACCTCGGCTTCTTCCTCACCGGCGCCTTCCTCATCGAAGTGACGTTCAACATTCCGGGCATGGGCCTCCTGGGCTTTGACGCCCTGTCGCACCGCAACTTCCCGGTCTTCCTCGGCCTCCTCACCCTCTCTAGCCTCGCGATGCTGCTCGGCAACATCGTCTCCGACCTCTGCGTCGCGGCCGCCGACCCGCGCATCCGCTTCGACAAGAAAGCATGAGCTGGCTCGACCCTTTGACGCAGCGCCGCCTGCAACGCTTCCGCCAGCACCGCGCTGGCTGGTGGTCCTTCCTCGCCTTGTCCATCCTCACGGTGCTCGCCTTGCTCGGACCCTTGCTCGTCGGCAACCGCCCGCTGGCGCTACAGATCGACGGGCGTTGGCGCTTCCCCGTGTTCGCCGGCTTCATCTCCGCGCAGGAACTCGGCTACAGCGGCGAAGCAGAACCCAAGTACCGCCTGCTCGCGAAACAAGTCGCCGCCGACGGCCGCGGCTGGGTGCTCATGCCGCCGATCCCCTTCGCCCCCGATGAAGTCAGCGAAGTCATGCCCACCGTCCACCAAGATGCCGCCGGCAAATGGTGCGAGCCTAGCGGCATCATCGAAGAAAGCCGGATCTTCACGCTCAATCCTGATGGCACCCGGGCGCGTTCCTGGACCATCGTCAACGGCCAGCTGTCGGGGGACGCCAAGGTCATCGTCGACGGCACCACGGTCGCGCGCGCCAAGTTCGTGGACGGCAAGGTCGTCTTCACCTGGCCGACGGGCACCCCGCAGGATTGGACACCTCGCGGCACCCTCTACACGATGATTTCGTCGCCATGCGCTCCCGGCCAAGATGGCCATTTGTTGGGCACCGATGAATCCGGCCACGACATCCTCGCGCGCCTCTGGGGCGGTTTCCGTCTTCTGCTCCTCGCGGCGGGCCTATACTTGCCGGCCGTTTATGCCGTCGGCCTCCTGCTCGGCGCCGCCATGGGCTACTTCGGCGGCCTCTTCGACCTCATCCTGCAACGCGTCATGGAGGTCTGGTCGAACATCCCCTTCCTGTACGCCATCATCTTCCTCGCAAGCATCCTCGAACCGAGCCTGACGTTCCTGGCGCTGCTGCTCGTGGCGTTCTCGTGGATCGGGCTGGCGCAGCAGCTGCGCGCTTCGGCCTACCAGGTCTCCGCCCGCGACTACGTCAACGCCTCGCGCACGCTCGGCGCCGGCCACCTGCGCATCCTCTGGCGGCACATCCTCCCCAACTGCGCCACGGTCATCTTGACCACCCTGCCGTTCACGCTGCACGGCTTGGTCTTCTCCCTCTCCGCCCTCGATTACCTCGGCTTCGGCCTGCCGCCGACCGAACCCTCCTGGGGCGACCTCCTGCACCAAGGCCGCGAAAACTGGCGCGCCTGGTGGATCCTCGTCCCGGCGCTCTCCTGCCTCGTCGGGCTGATGGTCATGATCAACGCCATCGGCGAAGGCCTGCAGGAGGCCTTCGACATCAAACGCGTCCAGAAATGAAACCGCTCCTCGCCCTGCTCGCCGGCTGCTTCGCCCTCGCCTCGGCCCACGCTGAGACGTTCCGCGACCCCCGCGCCGCCGAGTTCTACCGGCAACACCCGGAGTTCTTCCACTTCGCGCAACCCGCCGACCTCCCGAAGGACCTCGACTGGAAGGACGGTGCGGAGCAGCAGGAGTTCGCTGACCCGCGGGCCATCCGTGGCGGCACCCTGCGCCAGATGATCATCACCACGCCGCCGACCTTGCGGCGCGTCGGCGCCAACGCCAACAACGGCTTCCGCGCGGACCTCTACGAGAACAACGACCTGGGCCTGCTGTCGTCGCACCCCAACACCGACGAACCCATCCCCGGGATCGCCCTGCGCTGGGCCTTGTCGAAGGACGGCCTCACGGCCTACTTCCAGCTCGACCCGAAGGCCCGCTTCACCGACGGCCAACCCGTCACGGCCGACGACTTCTTCTATTCGTTCTACTTCTTCCGCTCGCCCTGGGCCGACGCGGACTGGTACGCGGACTTCTACACCAAGGAGTTCGGCGGCATCACGCGCTACGACGACCACACCATCGCCGTCCATGCCCCGCGCCTGCGCCCCCGACAGCTCGAGTGGCTGGGCGACCTGCGGCCGACGCCGCGCGAGTTCTTCAAGGACTTCGGCCCCGACTACCTCAAGCGCTACAACGACCGCCAACAACCGACGACCGGACCCTATTACGTCCCGGCCGACGGCTTCCGCCGCAATCACTCCGTCACATTACAGCGCGTACCGCACTGGTGGGCCGACGAACGCCGCTTCTACCGCCACCGCTTCAACCCCGACACCATCCAGCACCTGGTGATCCGCGAGATGGACAACGCCTACGAATCGCTGATGGCCGGGGAGCTGGACTTCATGCTCATCGGCCTGCCGCGCTACTGGTATGGCGCCAACGAGAAGCCGGCCTACCAGCTGGGTTACCTGACGAAGGTCCAGTTCTACAACGACATCCCGCGCCCGCCCTACGGGCTCTACATCAACACCCAGAAACCTGGGCTCGACAACCGCGACGTCCGCGTCGGCCTCCAGCACGCCACGGATTTCCAACGCGTCATCGATGGCTTCTACCGCGGCGACTACGAGCGCCTCAACCAGTTCAGCGAGGGCCTCGGCCAATACACCGACCCGTCGATCCGCGCCCGCCGCTACTCCCCCGAACTCGCCCGGGCCGCCTTCGCCAAAGCCGGCTACACGCAGGTCGGGTCCGACGGCATCCTCATGGACGCCGCCGGCCGGCGCCTTTCCTTCCGCCTGACCTTCGACACGACCGACCGGCGCAAGATGCTGGCCACGCTCATCGAGTCGGCCCGCCGTTGCGGCGTCGAATACGTCCCGGAGACCCTCGAGCACACCACGATGTACCGGAAGGTCATGGAGAAGAACCATGACATCTGCTTCTGGGCCTGGAGCGTCTCCAGCCGCGTTCCCGCCTTCTGGGAATCGCACCACTCGGACAACGCCCTCGAAAAACTCCCCGACGGTCGCCGCGTCCCCAAACGCCAGACGAACAACATCACGGGCATCGACAACCCCGAGCTCTCCAAACTCATCGACGAGTTCCGCGTGGCCACGAAGGAGGAAGACATGATCCGACTGTCCTTCCGCATCCAGAACATCATGCATGAGGACGCGGACTTCATCCCCGGCTGGCGAGTCCCGGGTTACCGGGTCGGGCACTGGAACTGGGTGAAGTTCCCCGAGTCCTTCGACGTCCGCAGCGGCGACGAACCGATGAAGTACGGACTCTACTGGCTCGACCCCGCGGAGCGTGAACAATCGCTGGCCGCCTTCCGCGCGGGCCAAAAGAAAGGCGAGCCCAAGTCCGTCGTGCATGACAAGCACCGGGTGAACTGACCGCGGTTCTTCCTTCCCCTCCCCGCCCCTAAAGCCTAACGTCCCCACCATGTCCGCCGCTCCCCTCCTGAAAGTCCAGGACCTCGGGGTCACCTTCCGCTCCGGCGGGAAGGAGACCGTGGCCTCGGCTCACGTGAGTTTCGAACTCCGCCAAGGCGAAGTCCTCGCGGTCGTCGGCGAATCCGGCTCCGGCAAGTCCGTGTCAGCCCTAGCCCTGACCCGCCTGCTGCCCGGCGAGCCGACCTGCACCATCACCGGCCAAGCCTGGCTCGATGGGCGCGACCTCCTGGCCCTCGACGAGACCGCCATCTCCAAGGTCCGCGGCAAGGAAATCGCCTACGTCTTCCAAGACCCCGGCACCTCGCTGAATCCGGTCTACACGATCGGCTTCCAGATCGGCGAAGCGGTCCGCATCCACCGCCACGAAGTCACCGACGTCGACGGTGCCGTCATCAAGGCCCTCGAGGAAGTCCATATCAACGACCCGCGCAAGGTCGCGAACCAATACCCGCACGAACTCTCCGGCGGCATGCAGCAACGCGCGATGATCGCCATGGCCTTGGCCTGCAACCCGCGCATCCTCGTCGCCGACGAGCCGACCACGGCGCTCGACGTCACCATCCAGAAGGAAATCATGGACCTGCTGGGTCGCCTGCGCAAGGAGCGCGGCATGAGCATCCTGATGATCACGCACAACTTCGGCATCGTCGCCAACTTCGCCGACCATGTGCAGGTCATGCGCCACGGTCGCGTGGTCGAGAGCGGCACCGCCGAGCACGTGATGAACCACCCCACGGATCCCTACACCAAGGGTCTCATCGCCTGCATCCCGCGCCTCGGCCAACGCCGCCGCCGCCTGACCACCCTCAGCGAAGAACTTTCCAAGTCGTGAGCACCGCCCCTACCGCCCTCCTCGAGATCCGCGACCTTTCGGTCCATTACCCGGGTCGGGCCAACTGGTTCTTCCAGACCGCTGAACCCAAGCGGGCCGTCGATGGCATTTCCTTCACCATCCCCAAAGGCAAGACCGTCGGCCTCGTCGGCGAATCCGGCTCCGGCAAGAGCACGACCGGCAAGGCCATCATCAAGCTCGCCCCGCTGACCTCCGGCCAGATCCTCTACCAAGGCACCGACATCGGCCGCCTCGGGAACGCCGACTTCCTCCCTTGGCGCAAGAAGATCCAGATGATCTTCCAGGACCCGTACAACTCGCTCAACCCGCGCTCGGACGTCCTCGGCATCCTTTCCGAACCGCTCGAAATCCACTTCCCGGGCTTGTCGAAGTCCGACCGCGAACAACGTTGCGCCGAATTGCTCCGCGACGTCAAGTTGCCGCCCGAACACCTCCGCCGCCATCCCCACGAATTCTCCGGCGGCCAGCGCCAGCGCATCGGCATCGCGCGAGCCCTCGCCGTCCAGCCCGAGCTCATCATCTGTGACGAGCCTGTCTCCGCGCTCGACGTCTCCGTCCAGGCTGAAGTCGTCAACCTCCTGCAGGACCTGCAGGAAAAACTGGGCCTCACCTACCTCTTCATCGCGCACGACCTCGCCGTCGTCGAACACGTCAGCGACCACATCTTGGTCATGTCCAAGGGAAAGATCGTCGAACAAGGCGTGCCGTCCGAAATCCTCGGCAACCCGCAGCATCCCTACACCAAGACCCTCTTGGCGGCCGTGCCCCGGTTCTGATGTCCACGGAAACCCAGGGCGCCGGCGCACCCCAACTCGACGCCACGACGCGTGGGTTCGGTTGGTTGTTGCTGGGGATGGCGGCGTTCACCACCTGGGACCAATGGGCCATCTGGAGCACGAAGGACGACTACACCTTCGGCTACCTCGTGCCGGTTTTCTCCGGCTACGTGCTCTGGGATCGCTGGGAGGACCTCCGCGCCTGGCTGACCGGGTGCCGCTCGCTCCCCGGCCCGACCAGCCGGCCATGGTCGTTGCGCATCGTCGCCGCCCTGACCTTGGGCGCGCTGCTGACCTTTGCGTTGGGCGCCGCCGCCCGCGCCATCACCGGCACCGGGGTGGTCCCCACCCTCGCCATCGCCTTCGGGTTCGTGGGGACGGCCCTCGGCTGCACCTTCCTTTCCGTGCAAGGCCCCGCGCAAACCGAGGCCACGGGCCGCGCCCGGCTCGCCGCCGTCGCGTTGCTCCTCTTCCCCGCCTGCGTTTGGCTCATCTCCGGCCCCTTCCTTTACCTGATCGACAACCGCATCAAAGGGGAGCTGTTGACGAACGTCACCGAGCTCGTCTCGGGCATCCTGCGCGCCACCGGCCACACCATCCGCGTCAGCGGCAACACCATCATCTTCGCGAACAACGACGCCGTGGGCGTGGCCGACGCCTGCTCGGGTATCCGTTCCTTCTCCGCCTGCGTGTTCGTGGGCGCGTTTCTCGGCGCCATCTTCCTCGAGGGCGGGCGTCTCGGCTCCTTGTTCCGCCGGGTGGCGATGATCGGCCTCTCGGCCCTGGCCGCGATCCTGCTCAACATCGGTCGCAACACCTACCTCGCCTTCCATGCGATGAACCATGGCTCCCGCTCGCTGGACCGCGATTACAGCGGACTGGAACCTGGCAGCGTCGGCTTCTCTTCCTTCGGCACGGTGCATGATTTCGCCGGCAACGCCGCCATGTTGCTTGCCTTTTTGGTCCTCCTCGCCTGCGTTCCCTTGCTTAACCGCATAGGCCGAAGGCCTCCCTCGCCCGCATGAAGATTCTCCACATCACGCCGGAAATCGCCCCTTGGTCGAAGGCCGGCGGCTTGGGAGACGCCACCGCCGCCCTCGCGAAGAACCTGGCCGCCCTCGGACATGACGTCCGCGTCGCGACCCCGCTCTATGGTTCCGTCCCGGGACGTGAGCAGATGGGTACGTTGCTGGATTCCCTCAAGGTGGAAGTGGGTGGCGACCCCGCGAAAGCGGCGTGCCGCGTCCGCTCCGTCAACCTCGCACCGACGGCGCAGGTGTGGTTCATCGAGCACGAAGATTACTACGGAGCCCGGGAGATCTACCCCGCCCGCGAAGATACCGCCGAACGGGCGGCGTTCTTCGGCCGCGCCGCCCTCGACGCCTGCCTCAAGCTCGGCTGGATCCCCGACGTCATTCATTGCCACGACTGGACGACCGGCCTCGTGCCGGTGCTGCTCAACACGACGCTCAAGGCGTCCCCGCTCGGGCGCAGCGCAACGGTGCTATCCATCCACAACCTCCAGCATCAAGGCCTGCTGAGCCGACGCATCCTGGCATTCCTGCGACTCCCGGAATGGCTCTTCAAACCGGAGGAGCTCGAATGCCTCGGTGGCGTGAACTTCCTCAAGGGCGGCATCCTCCACGCGACCCGCATCATCACCGTCAGCCCGACCTACGCGCAGGAAATCCTCACGCCCGCCTTTGGCTTCGGCCTGCAAGACGTCGTGCAACGCCGGCAAGCCCGCCTCGACGGCATCCTGAACGGCGTCGACCTCGACGAATGGGACGCCCGCAAGGACAAGCACCTCGCCCAAACCTTTGACGCGCAGGACCTCCGCGGAAAGTCGGCGTGCAAGCTCGACCTCCAGAAGCAGTTCAACCTCACGGCCGAACCGCACGCCCCGCTGGTCGGCGTGATCTCGCGCCTCTGGGACCAGAAGGGCCTGGACCTCGCGGTCCAAGCGCTCCCGAAGTTCCTGCGGGCGGGACGGCTGCAATTCGTGCTGCTGGGTAGCGGCGACGGTTGGCTCGAACAAGAATACCGTCGGCTCGCCGATAACTTTCCGGGGCGCGTCGGCGTGCGCATCGGCTACGACCACGCGCTTTCCCACCGCATCGAAGCTGGGAGTGACTTCTTCCTGATGCCGAGCCGCTTCGAACCCTGCGGCCTCAACCAGATGTATTCGATGACCTACGGCACGCTCCCGATCGTAAGGTCCACCGGCGGACTGGCCGATACGGTGCGGCATTGGAACCCTTCGACCCGTCAAGGTACGGGCATCGTCTTCCAGCACGCCGATGTGGCGGCCGTCGAATGGGCCTTGGACCAGGCGCTCGCCCTGTATGCCCGGCCCGAAGACTTCCGCGCGGCCCAAAAGCAGGCGATGGGGGAAGAATTCAGTTGGCTAAAATCCGCCGCAGCCCACGTGGTGTGTTACGAAAAGGCCTTGCAACAGCGTTAAGTGCCCAACTTTTGGCAAACCTGCCTATTATTTGGCACGGCGTCGCGGATTTATGCCAAAAAAGCGTCTGTTTATTCAGCGGCTCAGAGTCCCTGGGAACTTTGGCATAGGTTGAGCATAAGCGGAGGTGCTATGAAACACACCTCCCTCCTGTCCCTCCTCACCCTCACCGCTGCCTCGGCCATGGCCCAGTCGGCAGCTCCGGCCCCGGCGCTCACCACGTCGGGCAACGTGGCGTTCACCTCCGACTACGTCTTCCGCGGCATCACGCAGAACGGCGGCAAGACTGCCCTGCAGGGCGGCTTCGACGTCTCCCACACCTCCGGCCTCTCCGCCGGCGTCTGGGCTTCCAACGTCAACTGGACTGGCACCACCCTCGAGGTCGACGCCTACGCCGCCTACGGTTTCAGCCTCACCAAGGACATCAGCGCCTCCGTCGGCTACATCGGCTACATCTACGAAGGCAACTCCTCGCTCAACACCAGCGAGCTGAACGTCTCGGCTTCGGCTTACGGCCTCACCGCCAAGATCTCCTACGCCACGACCGACTACTTCGGTATCGTCGGCTCGGGCACGAAGTACTACGAACTGAACTACGCCTACGACGTCGCCGCCGTGAAGGGCCTCTCCCTCGCCCTCCACTACGGCATCACCGACGGCAAGAACGCCGCCTCCACGGATAAGGACTACTCCATCGCCCTGTCCTACCCGGTCCTCGGCTTCACCGGCACCCTCGCCTACTCCAACGGTAGCGGCTCCTTCGCCGGCGCCTACGAGGGCATCACGGCCGTCACGCTGAAGAAGACCTTCTAATAGGGGCAACTCTTAGGATATAGCACATAGCCCAGGGGCGTCTTTCGCAAGGAAGACGCCCCTTTCTCTTTGTAGGGTTGAAAAACGGCCGATTCGGATAATGGTGGGCTTTCCGATGATCGAGTCCGCCCGCAAACCCGACTGGCTCCGCGCCAAGCTTCCCACTGGTCCCGACTACATGGAGACCCGGAAGAACGTCGACGAACACAAGCTACACACCGTCTGCCAGTCCGCCCAGTGCCCGAATATGGGGGAATGCTGGTCCCGCGGCAGCGCGACGGTGATGATTCTCGGCAATGTCTGCACCCGTTCCTGCACCTTCTGCGCCGTCCTATCCGGCCGCCCCAGCGAACTCGACCTCGGCGAACCGGCCCGCGTGGCCGAGTCCATCTCACTGATGAACCTCAAGCACGTTGTCATCACGTCCGTCGCCCGCGACGACTTGAAGGATGGCGGCGCCTCCGTTTGGGCCGCCACCGTGCGGGCCACCCGCCACCGTTGCCCGACGACGACCATCGAGGTCCTGCCCGCTGACTTCCGCGGCGAACAGGAACACCTCGACACCCTGCTCGATGCCCGCCCCGACATCTTGAACCACAACCTGGAAACCGTGGAACGCCTCCAGCGTCCGGTCCGCAAGACGGCGCGCTACGACCGTTCTTTCTGGGTGCTCAAGCATGCGAAGTCCCGCGACTTCGTCACCAAGACCGGCATCATGCTGGGCATCGGCGAACAGAAGGACGAGGTCGCCCAGCTCATCAAGGACATCGCCGCCGCCCAAGTGGACATCCTCACGATCGGCCAATACCTGTCGCCCAGCAAGGAACACGCCCCCATCGATCGCTGGGTCCATCCCGATGAATTCGCGGAATGGAAGACCTTCGCGCTCGCCGCCGGCGTCAAGCATGTGGAATCCGGCCCGCTCGTCCGCTCGTCCTACCGGGCCGACGAACAAGCGGTGAAGTTCGGCCTGCTCGCCCGTCGTCCGACGCTGACCAAATAAACCGTGGACGGCCTGCCTCCTGTCGACTTCCGGGCCGAACTGAACGCGGAACAGTACGCGGCGGTGACGTCCCCCCCCGGCCCCGCCCTCGTGCTCGCCGGAGCGGGTTCGGGCAAGACCCGCACGCTCACCTACCGCGTGGCTTGGCTGCTCCACCAAGGGGCGAAACCGTGGGACATCCTGCTGCTGACCTTCACGAACAAGTCGGCCAAGGAGATGCTCGAGCGCGTCGAAGACCTCACCGGCGTCCCGCGCGGACAGTTTTGGGGCGGCACGTTCCACTCCATCGGCCAACGCATCCTCCGCCGCAACGCCCTGGCGGCCGGTCGTTCGCCGGACTTCACCATCCTCGACCAAAAGGAGTCCGAGCAGCTCTTCTCCGAGATCGTGAAGGCCGCCGATGGCGCCTTCATCAAGGACAAGACCAACCCCAAGGCCGCCGTCATCCTCGATGCGTATTCGCACGCCCGCAACACGCTGCGGCCGGTGGCCGAGGTCATCAGCGAGCGCCTCGACTGGATGAAAGGGGGCCCCGAAAAGCTCGTCGGGTTCTGCGACGCCTACGAGGCCGCCAAGAAGGAGCGCAATGTCTGCGACTTCGATGACTTGCTCGTCCTCTGGCTGCGCGTGCTCGAGAACGACCCCGCCGCCCTGGAACACTACCGCCGGCGCTTCCAGCACCTGCTCGTGGACGAGTTCCAGGACACCAACCGCCTGCAGAGCCGCATCATCGACCTGCTCGCCTCCCACCACCAGATCATGGCCGTCGGCGACGACGCGCAGTGCATCTACACGTGGCGCGGGGCCGACTGGGAAAACATCGTGGCCTTCCCTTCGCGGCACCCTGGCACGCTGATCCACACCATCGATACGAACTACCGTTCGACGCCGGAAATCCTCGCTTTCGCCAATGAGATCCTGAGCCATCGGCCGCGCATCGAGGGCTTCGACCGTCGGCTCAAAGCCGTACGACCGGGCGGTCAGCCGCCGACGGTCTTCACCATCGGCGACACGTCGCAACAGGCCAAGCTGATCGGCCGCAAGATCCTCCAGCTGCACAATGAAGGCCACCCGCTAGCCGACATCCACGTCCTCTACCGCGCGCACTACCAATCGCTCGAACTGCAGATGGAACTGAACGCCTTGGGCGTGCCGTTCGTCATCACCAGCGGCCATAAGTTCTTCGACCTCATCCACGTCAAGGATGTGCTCGCCCACCTGCGCTTCATCCAGAACCCTCAGGACCAAGTCGCGCTGTCCCGCTTGCTCTGCCTGCTCCCCAAGGTCGGACCCGTCGCCGCCGACAAGATCACCCGCGCCGCCAAGGACATCGAGCAAGCCCAAGGCCGCGGCATGGTCCGCGCCCTCCGTGACCCCGCCGTGCTCAAGAAGGTACCGGAGTCCGCGAAGGACGATTTCAACGACCTGACCATCACGCTCGAGGATATGCTCGAGGGCATCGAAGCCGCCCGCCAGAAGCCCGCGCCGACGAATCCAGCGGCCGACCTCTTCACCGCCGCCCGCGACCGCTCCGAGGAAAAGGTCGCGCGCACGCCCGCCGAGACGACCCGCGTCTGCATCGAGGGTTGGTACGGCTCGCACCTCAAGACGCTCTTCCCGGACTGGAAGGACCGCGAACAGGACCTCACCGGGCTGATCGGCTTCGCCGCGAAATTCGAAGACCTCGGCGACCTCGTCGCGCAAGTGGTCCTGCTCAACGGCGAATCCTCCGACAAGAAGCCGGAGCCCGATCAGGACATGCTGCGCCTGACGACCATCCACCAGTCCAAGGGCTTGGAGTTCCCCATCGTCTTCCTGCTCGGCGTCGCCGACGGCCTCCTGCCCTTGACCCGTGCCATCGAAGACGGCGACGTCGAAGAAGAGCGCCGGTTGTTCTACGTCGCCTGTACTCGCGCCGAAAACATGCTCTACCTCTTCGCCCCACGGTTTGCGGTTTCGGGCGAAGGCTACCGCCCCCTCGACCCTTGCCGTTTCCTCGAGGAAATGAGCCCGGATTGCTACGAATTGGCGGATTATGCCCACCGCCGGCTCTGAGCCGGCCCCTGCCGTTATGACAGCCCAAACCGGGGTAGTGGCTTGCCATTGCCAAGGTCGGGCATTTATGACTCAAACCAATCTTTATTAGCCACCACCATGCCTAAGGTACTCGTCGCCGACAAAATTTCCGCCACCGGGGTCGCCCTCCTCAAAGCCCAGCCGGGTTACGAGGTCGTCGAAGCCTATGGCTCGACCCCTGAGAAGGTCCTCGCCCTCGTCGCCGACGTGGACGCCATCTTGGTCCGCTCCGAAACCCAGATCACCCGCGAAGTCCTCGCCGCGGCCCCCCGCCTCGTCTGCGTCGGCCGCGCCGGCGTGGGCGTCGACAACATCGACGTCGATGCCGCCACCGAGCGCGGCGTCATCGTGATGAACACCCCTTCGGGCAACACCATCGCGACCGCTGAGCTGACCTTCACCCACCTGCTCTCCCTGGCCCGCCCGGTGCCCGAAGCCGTCCAGTCGATGCGCGAAGGCAAGTGGGACCGCAAGACCCTCTCCGGCACCGAACTCTTCGGCAAGAACCTCGGCATCCTCGGCCTCGGCCGCATCGGCGCCGAAGTCGCCAAGCGCGCCAACGCCTTCGGCATGAAGGTGCTCGCCTACGACCCATACCTCACCGAAGCCCGCGCCAAGGCCCTCGGCGTGACGATGTCGACCCTCGACGAAGTGTTCGTGCTTTCCGACTACATCACCGTCCACATGCCGCTGACCCCGCAGACCGAAGGCATGGTCAACACCGCGGCTTTCGCCAAGATGAAGAAGGGCGTGAAGATCGTGAACTGCGCCCGTGGCGGCATCGTCGACGAAGCGGCCCTCGTGGCGGCGCTCGCTTCCGGCCAGTGCGGCGGTTGCGGTTTCGACGTATTCGTCGATGAGCCGATGGCCAAGGATCACCCGCTCCGCGCCTTCCCCAAGGCCCACCTCTCCCCGCACCTCGGCGCCTCCACGGCCGAAGCCCAGGAAAACGTCGGCGTCGAAGTGGCCGAAGCGGCGATCACCGTGCTCAGCGGCGGCTCGCCCGCCAACGCGGTCAACCTGCCCTCCGTCGACTCGCAGACGCTCTCGAGCATCCGACCTTTCTTGGCCCTCGCCGAAAAGCTCGGCGCCATCGCCCGTCAGCTGGCCGCCCCGGGCCGCATCGAAGCGCTCCGCCTGACCACCTTCGGTACCGGCTCCGACCAAGGTGCCGGCGCCATCGCCCGCTCCATCCAGCGTGGTTACCTCCGCGGCATCATGGAAGGCGTCAATGACGTCAACGCCCCGAGCAAGCTGAAGGCCCTCGGCGTCGAAGTGCAGACCATCCGCTCTTCCGCCGAAGCCGACTACAAGGAACTCATCCTCGTCGAAGCCCTCCTCGCGGGCGGCAAGTCCGTCTCCGTCGCCGGCACCGTCCTCGGCAAGGCGCAGTCCGCGCGCGTCGTCTCCATCAACGGCCGCACGCTCGAGTTCGTGCCCGAAGGCAAGCTGCTCCTCATCGAAAACCAAGACCAGCCTGGCATCATCGGCGCCCTCGGCACCCTCCTCTCCAAGGAACGCGTCAACATCGCCAACATGGCCCTCAGCCGCACCGGCGGCGCCAATGCCCTCGCGGTCTACCAGCTCGACACCGCTCCGGGTGCCTCGGCCTTGGCTGAGATCCTCCGTAACCCGGCGATCGTCAGCGCCAAGTTGATCGACGCCTAAGCGATGCTGCTCGCCCTCGGGATCAGCGCACTCGCCGGATACCTCCTGGGTTCCGTCAACTTCGCCGTGCTCGTCTCGAAGCGCTACGGCGTGGACATCCTCAAGGAAGGTTCCGGCAACCCCGGCGCGACCAACGTCAAGCGCGTGCTCGGCAAAGGACCCGGCAACCTCGTCTTCGCCCTCGACGCCTTGAAAGGCGCCGCGGGTGCTGGCCTGCCTTACCTGCTGGTCGGTTTCTGCGCAGCCGGCGAAGACATCATCTACGTCACGAGCATCGCCTGCTTCGCTGGCACGCTCCTGGGCCACTGCTTCTCCTGCTTCCTGAAGTTCAAGGGCGGCAAGGGCGTGGCTTCCACCATCGGCGGCCTGCTCGTGCTCCTGCCGGTACCGATCGTGATTGGCGCCGCGCTGTGGGCCATCGCCTTCTACGCAACGCGCTACGTCTCCGTCGCCTCGCTCGCGCTGGGACTCTCCCTGCCGCTTTCCTGCTGGCTCCTGCCGAAGTTCACGTCGCTGCAGTTCGGCACCGCCCAACTCGTCTTCGCCAGTGCCATCGCGCTCTTCAACGTTTGGACGCACCGCTCCAACATCGGGCGTCTCGTGCGCGGCGAAGAGAATAAGTTCACCAAGAAAGCCTCCTGATTTTCATGTCCGCCCATCGCACCATCGGCATCGGTATCCTCGGCTTCGGCACCGTCGGCCAAGGCGTCTGGAAGCACCTCTCTGAAAAACAGGCTGACCTCGAATCGCGCCTTGGCGTGAAACTCGACCTCCGCAAGGCCTGCGTCCGCGACCTCAAGAAGAAGCGCGCGGTCAAGATTCCCGCCGGCAAGCTGACCAAGAACCCGCTCGAAATCATCGACGACCCCAAGGTCCACGTGGTCTGCGAACTCATCGGCGGCACCACCAAGGCCCGTGAACTCACCCTGCGGGCCCTACGTGCCGGCAAGGTCGTCGTCTCGGCCAACAAGGCCCTGCTCTGCGAACATGGCCCCGAGATCTTCGCGGCCGTCCGCCAGCATGGCGGCCAGTTCCTCTTCGAAGCCAGCGTCGCCGGCGGCATCCCCATCATCAAGGCCATCCGCGAAGGCCTCGTCGCCAACCGCTTCGAGCTCATCGTCGGGATCTTGAACGGCACCTGTAACCACATCCTCACCCGCATGGGCGAAGATGGCCTCTCGTTCGCTGATGCCCTCAAGGAAGCCCAAGAGCTGGGTTATGCCGAAGCCGACCCGACGCTCGACGTCGACGGCATCGACGCTTGGCACAAAGCCTCCATCCTCGCCTGGCTCGCCCACGGCAAGTGGGCGCCGAGCAACCGCACGCTCGTCGAAGGCATCCGCAACATCGGTCCGGCCGACATCGACTTCGCCCGCCGCTTCGGCTTCGCGCTCAAGCACCTCGCCGTCATCCGCCGCGACTTCAAGGCCAACTGGATGACCGTCGGCGTGTACCCAGCCCTCGTCCCCAACCGCGACATCCTCGCCCGCGTCACCGGCGTGAACAACGGCATCACCCTGCGCGGTGACGTCGTCGGTGCGACGACCCTGACCGGCCGTGGCGCCGGCGGTGACGCCACCGCTTCCGCCGTGATCGGCGACATCGTAGACGCCATCGCCGCACTCACGGGTGCGGCCAACTCCGGCCTCTCGGCCGACAGCCTCGCCGCCCGCGAAAGCCAGGGCAAGAAGGTGCGCATGGCCGACCTCCCCGAGATCGTCTCCCCCTTCTACCTCCGCCTCTCGCTGCTCGACAAGGCCGGCGTCTCCGAAGGCATCTACCGCATCTTCTCGAAGCACAAGGTCTCCATCGCCCGCGTCATCCAGTACGAGCACCCCAACCAAGGCCGCGGCACCGTCACGCTCTCCACCTACCCGGTCGACGAGCAGAAAATGTCCAAGGTCTTGACAGAACTTGGCCGCCTCAAGACCGTGCTCGAGGAGCCGGTCGTGCTCCGCATCTTCTCTCCTGAATCCTAAACGGATGGCTCTCATCGTCCAGAAATACGGCGGCACTTCCGTCGGCAATGTCGACCGCATCCAAAACGTCGCGGCCAAGATCAAGGAACAGTGGTCCAAGGGAAACCGGCTGGTCGTCGTCGTTTCGGCCCGTTCCGGCGTGACCAATGACCTCATCGCCCGCGCCAAGGCCCTCATGCCCTTGCCGGATGAACGCGAGATGGACGTCCTCATGGCCGTCGGCGAACAGGAGACCATCGCGCTCACGGTCATGGCGCTCCATGCCATCGGCGTGCCCGCCGTCTCCCGCACGGGCGCCCAGGCGGGCATCTTCACGGACGACATCCATACCCGCGCCCGCATCACCCGCATCACGGGGGGCGACCTGCTTGAGCGCCTCGAAGAAGGCAAAGTGGTGGTGGTCGCCGGCTTCCAAGGCGTCACCGACAAAGGCCAAGTCACCACGCTCGGTCGCGGGGGCTCCGACCTCACCGCCATCGCCGTCGCCGCCTCCATCAAGGCCGACCTTTGCCAGATCTTCACCGACGTCGACGGCGTCTACACCGCCGACCCCCGCATCGTCCTCGCCGCCCGCAAGATGCAGGAGCTCTCCTACGAGGAGATGCTCGAGCTCGCCTCCAGCGGCTCCAAGGTCATGCAATCGCGCTCGGTTGAGTTCGCCCAAAAATACAACGTCCCCTTCGAAGTCCGCTCCTCCTTCAACGACCAACCCGGCACCATCGTGAAAGCCATCGACAAAACCCTTGAAGACGCGGCCATCGCCGGCGTCGCCCTCGACCGCCTGCAGACCCGCGTGACGGTCTCCGACCTCCCGGACAACCCGCAGGCCATCGCCGCCATCTTCGACGACCTCGGCGAAGCCGGCTTGAGCGTCGACATGATCATCAAGAACCTGGGCAAGGACGGTAAGTCCAACCTCACCTTCTCCGTGACCACCGACCAGTATGTCCGCGTCGAGAAGGTCGTCGGGCAGACCCTCAAGAAGCTCGGCAGCGGCTCCGTCCGCTCGGCCGGCGAGATCTCCAAGCTTTCCATCGTCGGCGTCGGGATGATCTCCCACCCCGGCGTCGCCGGTACGCTCTTCAAGGCGCTGGCTTCGGTCGGCATCAACAGCGAGCTCATCACGACCTCCGAGATCAAGATCTCGGTCGCCCTCGACCCCGCCAAGGCGGACGCCGCCGTCCGCGCCGTGCACACGGCCTTCGGCTTGGACAAGGCCTAAGGCCGACACTCCCCTCTTGCCCGCGGGTGTTTCTCCGACCAATGTCGGGGGAATGTCGCGTGCCGTCTCCGTCGCCCTTCTGTCCCTGGCCTTTGGCTGGGTCGGGTTGGGCTTCGCCCAAGACCTGCCGCCAACCCCGCTGAACAACCAGCCGGTTCTCCCTTCGGCCGAAAACCCACGGCAGCGCACCTTGCTGGAGTTGGCCGATGAAGCCTTGGCCGCCGGCCTCTCGACGACCGCCGCCCAACTGTACGCGGCTTCGCTGACGACCCCCGGCATCACCAGCAAGGAACGCGAACGCGCCTCTCTCGGTCTCGCCGCCGGCCAGATCGAACGCACCAAAGCGGCCGAAGCGAAGGCCACGCTCAAGGGCCTGCCCGAGTCGTCGCGCAAATCGCTTTACGAAGGCTTGATCGCATTGCTCGAGAACGACCTGCCCGCCGCGACCGCCGCCGCCGAGAAAGCCGACCCCGAACAATTGCCGAGCAATGAAGCCGCTTGGGGCCATGCCCTGCGCGCGCTTATCGCGACCGCGAAAGGCGATAGCTTGGGCGTGAACACGCACCTGGCCAACGCCACCCGGACCGCGGTGTCCGAAGAACAACGGCAACGGATCGAAGTGCTTTCCTTCCGGGCCTCGATCATCGCCGGCAAGGCCGACGACGTGACCATTTCGGTGCTCCGCGAACGCGCCAGCAATGCCAAGGGATCGCCGCTGGCTTTTGCGTTCTCGCGCAACCTCGCGCTTGCGCTCGCCCGCAAGGACCGGCGGCTCGAGGCCGTCAATGCCCTCAAGGAGGCCGCTCCGCTGCCCGATACCCGCCAAGCCGAAGCCGACCTGCTCTGTGGCCTGATCCTGGGCTACGATTCCGCGGAAGGCCGACGCTTCCTCCAACTCGCGGCGAAGAACCCTTCGAACCCCTCCGTCCGCTTGACCGCCCTGCGTGCGCTCGTGGCCGCCGCCGCCGACGCCAAGCCGAGCGACTCCAAGGCCATCGCCAATGAAGTCTACGACTTCTTGATGAAACGGCCCGAAGGCCAATTGAGTTTCGAGTGCCCGCGTGACCCCGCCATCCTGGACGCCATCCACTTGGCGCGGGCCCAACTCATGCTGGTTGCCGGTAACCGCGAGAAGGCCCGCCAAGCGGCCTCCGACCTGCTCAAGGACGTCCCCGCGAGTCCGCTCGCCCGCGAGGCCACCCGCACGCTCGCCCTCACCGCATGGGGGGACGGTTCCTATCGCCTGGCTTCGTCTTTCCTCAATACGCTCGCCGAAGGCAAGACGGGCATACCCCGTGACGTCTTGCGCACCGTCTCCGCCGACTGCCTCTTCTTGGCCGCGGACTATGCGCTCGCCGAAAAAGCCTACGCCGCCATCCAGAACGAGACGGAAGGCGCCGACCTCGCGACCTCCGCTTTTCACCAGCGGGTGCTGTCCGCCCTCTCGACCGCCGGGGACGTCAAACTCTGGAACCACACGGCGGAAATCATCGAAGCCACGCAACGCAACGCCAAGGTGCCGAAGGATCGCCTCTGGATCGCGGTCTGGCTCCTCGTCGAAGACGCCCGCAAAGCCAACCAAACCGAGGAAGCCGCGCGCCTCTTGCAGCGTTTGAATCCTTTGATCGCGCGCACCAACACCGACTACGCGCTGCGCTTCGACTGGCAACGCGCCCTGATCGCCTTGGCCAACCGCGACCCCAGCACCGCCGCCCGCCTCGCGGATGACATCGCCCGCCGCCTGGACGACCTCCCGGCGGATGCCTCCACCGACCTCAAGGTCAACGCCCCTAAACTCCGCGGCCACGTGGCCCTACTCAAGGCACGCACCGCCTTAGGGGCCGAGCCAGGCAAAGGGCTCGCCGACCTCGAAGCACTCCGTAAAAAATACGGCAAGGGCCCGGCCACCGCGTCTTCCTACCTGGTCGAAGGCCGCCACCTCGCCTCGATGGGTCGCCACGCCGAAGCGCAGGCCCGCTTCCTCGCCTTGGCCAAAGAATTCGCCGGCGACGCCACCTTGACCGAATTCGCGGAGCTCGGACTCTACGAAGCCGCCGAAGAAGCCGCCCGGCAGGCGCCGGTGGACGGCGAGGAAAAACTGAAGGAGGCCGTTGAACTGCTCGAGCAGTTCATGGAGACCTACCCCCAAAGCCCCCTGCTCTTCCGGGTGGCCCTGCGCCGCGCGGAGCTGCTGCGTTCGCTGGGCAACTTCGACAGCGCCCTGCTCGTCCTGAATCGCCTCATCCGCGAAAAGCCCGACCACCCCTACCGCGCCCAAGCCGAAATGGCACGGGCCGATTCGTTGCTCGGCCTCGCCGAACTCCGCCGCGACCGCAAGGGCGAGCTCGATCGCCAACGCGTGGCGATCGCCGCAGGCGCCTACGAAACCGTCTCGATCGCTTGGGCCCGCGACCCGGACACCCTGGCCGAGGCGCGCTACAAACTCGCCCTGGCCCTCCTGGAGCGCGCCAAAGCGGAATCCAAGAGCGACGCCCCCGGCACGCGCCTCGAAGCCAAGACTGTCCTCGTCCGCGCCCTCGCTTCGCTGCGCCAAAACGGCGCGACCGACGAGACCAGCTTTGGGCCGTCGGGACGGAACTGGATTGCCAGCTCCATCCTCCTGCTGGGCAGCATGCACGAGGAGGAAGGCGATAAAACGGAGGCCATCGCCGTGTATCGACTGATTCCAGAATTGAACCGCGGCCTAGCCCCCGGCGAAAGCCGCTTACCCGGACAAGGCGCCGCCGAAAGCAAACTTGCGAGCCTCCGCGCGAGCGGCAATAACCAGAAACCCCGATGAACGCCCCCTTCTCCTTCCCTGCCGATGCCGGGCCCTTCGTCTGGATCCTGCTCGCCCTCGCCTTCCTCGCGCTCGTCTTCGTGGTCGAACGTGCGATGTTCCTGCACCGCGGCTTGGTGCTGTCCTCCGACTTCATCGAAGGCGTCCGCAACAACCTCCGGGCCGGCCGTCCCCTCGAAGCCTTGGCCGCCTGCGAAGAATCGCCCGGCCCAGTCCCTCGCGTCGTGAAGGCCGCGCTCCTGCGCTCCGAAGGCACGGAAGCCGCCATGCGGGCCGCCGCCACGGAAGCCGCTTTGCTGGAACTGCCGGTCCTGGAGCGTCGCTTAGGCACCATCTCCGCCATCGGCCGCGTCGCCCCGCTCATCGGCTTGGCGGCCGCCATCTTCTCCGG